>Ga0213829_1001769_pt1 | contig 14904 bp, 13 predicted proteins | sample MC6MC0896MG_FD_180665 | JGI IMG/M metagenome (GOLD analysis project Ga0213829, IMG submission 180665) | Enriched soil aggregate microbial communities from Iowa State University, Ames, United States - MC6-MC0896-MG | ecosystem: Environmental > Terrestrial > Soil > Unclassified | place: USA: Iowa...
AAGATAAATCTGCGGTAGCTTACGACTACAGTATGCCTGATTCAAAAACAATGATTTTTGATGGTGTTGAATATAAAATTCAGGAAAATATTGTTTCTACAGTATCGAAGCTCACGCTGGTTAATCAGCAGGGGGCGATTAAAACTACCATGGTAATTAAAAGAAGCTGGTAATCAGGCGGGGCATAGATTCGAATCCTGTCACCTCGAGCATATTTATAAAATAAAGTCAAAACCCTTCAAATTCATAAAATTTGAGGGGTTTTGTTTGTGCAAGCATTGTTTTTGCGTGTTAGAAGTTATGGATATATCATTACAGCTGGCTATAAATTGTTTCTATTTTAGGATATCAAAGGACAAATCGATGTGTTGCATCCGATAAAATGCAAAAACGAAATTTTATCATAGAAATTTGGTGATGTTTTCAAATTTCAATCAAATTCCTGTTGATAAAAGTGACAGAATATTTATATTAATGGGAGGGACGCATACAGCTTTTTTTGTGGATTTTTTGAAAAGGAGCCCAAAATATAAACTTGAAAACATTTTTGACTATTTGAAATAAACCTTTTTTGAATTCTAACAACACTGTTTAAATGAAAATAATCGACAATATTTTTGGCGTAATCTGTTTGTTTTAAATTTATTTATCAACATATCAGTTGGTTAAGTGTATAGTTGAAAATAATTTTGAAAACAAAATATTTTTAGTGTACTTTTGTGCCACACAAAACAAAGGTGATACCTTTTTCGGGGTGTAGCGTAGCCCGGTATCGCGCCACATTTGGGATGTGGAGGTCGTAGGTTCGAATCCTGCCACCCCGACTGAAAAGCTCTAACGAAAGTTAGGGCTTTTTTTGTTTCTAGGCGGGATGAGAACCTACGACCTCTTGGATGTCCATAAGTTCGATCCGGAGGAGGCTCAGGGTTAGTGTTTGGGCCAATTGGGGCTGAGCCAATCCTGCCACCCCTACCAAGAAGCCTACAAAGGCGGTAAAACCCTCTCTAATCGTATGATTAGAGGGGGTTTTCTTTTTTTCTTACCCAAATTTGTTCAAGTAAATGAGGATCATGTACAAAAGTTGTGGAGTGGACAAAAAATAATCGGATATTTGTGCTTTGATATTTTAATTAGATGCACGATTCGTTTAAAGCTTTAATGCCCTTAATTATTCGAATGTTGAGAGAAAGTTGAGGCAGGATTTCATAAACTGTGTTAAAAAAACTTTAACGTTAAAATCTTCTATTTTGTTACGAACCGAATCTCAACTTCCGAAGAACTAGATGAGGCGGATAAATTGCGGATGCATAATCCGGATATCAGCATGATAATAAAAACTCATAAAAATATTGCTCTGGAGTTATTTGAGATGCCAAAACGGAAAATTCAGACGATCCTTTGTAGAATTGTAGATTTTAGTGAGGATGATATAATCTACTTTAGTGAGGATGAACACAACAAAGTGTCACGTACCTTCCTCGGATCAATCAAGGAATCTTATCCTTACTATTTAACCTCCACAGTTTTTTTTCTGATGGTCGTGGGGATTACGTGTTGGTTGTTTCCCGATGAACGTGCTTTGGATATTCTTTTTTTGTCATTGCTCTGCATAGTTTTACTTTTTGTATTCTTTAGTAAAAAGAGATTTCAAAAGCCCAAATTTGCCCATAAGATTTTGCAATTGATCATTGGAGAAAAAATTCCTATTGGGAAAGAGGTGCTGTTTGATGAGCATATGACAATCCTGAGAAATGAAGGAAATGGCTTTATTTAGTGCCTCGAAATATTTTTTTTCATCATTTGTGTTTTTTATCTCCGGCCAGACCGGAGATTTTGCTTTAGTATGATTAGGCACCTAGTTGATAGGAGGTATTCCGATATAGCGTATTCTTATCTTTGTGATATACATGAAAGTGCAGATCAAAAAGAATGCACTTTTAAATTTTAAAAATCTAAATTGTCCATCATCTCCTTAATTTTGGACGCATTGGGAAAGGAGAATTTTACCATGCAACTATAAACAGTCGATTTATATATAGATAATCTTGTGGTCCTGCCCAGCATTTGAAAAGTACTCAATTTTCTTCTGATTTCGGGAACAGGAACGGAATCAATCATGTAAGGTTCCGTTTCAAATACATATCCTTCCTGGTCAAAATAGAGGACAGGTTCATCAAAAAATGCGATTTCGTCAGTCAGCATTGTAACTATGGTAATATGAGGTGAAGTATATACCTCCACATTTTTAAAGATATGTTCACCGACCTCAATATTTTTGAAATTGTATATGAAGCCAAGTTCATTTGTATAGATCATACCATGCAGATCAATTTTGGAGAAATCCTCATTTTCTATTATTGATCTGAAAAAGTGATGATTCTCTAAAAGAGTTAAAAAATGTCTGTTATTTTTCATATGATTAACAATATGCTACTCCAAATACCATTTTGTTAAATGGTTGATCGGATAAGGTTCTATAATTGTTTCTTGATTTTGTTTAAGAAAATCATTGATAAAAGAAAATAGACAATAATTGTGATTAGGACAATGATGTAAGGTATTCCATTTTCTACTTTATTGGACTGCTCGCAATCTATTTTATTTTCAGATCCTTTATTTCCTTAATACTTCCGTTTAATCTATCATTATTGAAAAAATATGATATTGCATTAAATTTATTGGATGGTCGATTGCTTTTGGCGCTGCCTTTCTTTATATTCTTTGCATTAAGAGCAAGTATAACTGCCGGATCAGATCTAGAGCCAAAATCGCTTTTTATATCATCCACAACAGTATGATCAGCCTTAATCCCTTTAAAATAACCTTGGGAATTCTGTGCATTTTTTAGCTCATACATACTTAAATACAGATCAAAATCTTTGATGGGGATATCAAAAAAGCCAACAGGCTTTCCATAGGTATGGATTGCTTCCTCATTATTTTTTGATACCCCAATAATCTGGATATCACAATAAGGTTCTAATACATTGATAAGTAATTCACTTGCCGATGCAGTCATACTGCTCACAATAAAATTTATCTTTTCAATTGCCCTTGGTCCCTCATCTTTTTTGAAATAGGAGGTATTTGACTCCACACTGTAATCTATATCAAATAAAGTCATGGGAATACCATTGATATAAACACGTTCATTGTTTTCGTCCAAAAGATTATAATTCTTTAATATTTCGGCTTTTCCCTCTTGCATCAGTTTATTGTAATGCTCGCTGTACATAACTCTACCATTTATAGAAGCTGGCGCTATCAGATTTGCCAAAAAGTTAACCGTAGTTTGATATCCCCCTTGATTATATCGTAAGTCAATAATCAATTCTTTTACTCCTTTCTGTTCAAATGTGAGGAATTGAGGGAAGATATATTTTTCAGAATTTGCCAGAGGTGTGAAGCTGTTATATGCAAGATAACCGATTTTTTTTTCTCCTTGTTCCAATATCAAGCTTTTCACCACTGGATCTGGTTCATATACGGCCGCGTTCAAACGTACTTCTCTTTTTGTAGAATTACCATTTACGATTTCAAATTTGATGAAGGAATTATCAATCGCATTTTTCCATTGCCTAAGAAAAGTATCTTCAGAACCGACATTTATACCATTGATCGATATGATCTGGTCGCCTCTTTTAAGTCCGGCCTTCCCGCTAGGCGAATTGGGGTCCACATATAACAATCTTATGATATTATCAGCTATTCCTATTGAAAGACCAAATGGGTTATAAAGATTATAGCCGCTATCCTTTCCAGATTCTTCATATTTTTGGGATACAATAGTAGAATATTTGGGAGAGGTAGGGTTAAATGGATTATATTCATAGGAATCATTTGTCTCATCAATTTTCGGATAGCGTGTTAACTCAAATATTTCGTTCTTGTACATCGAAATTTCATCCGCCCCCGATTTATAAAAACGCAGGGGATTGAAATGACCAATTGTAGGCAATTGGTCATTCCATAGATATATTTGCTGTGCGACTAGATATACTGAATCTAAATTTCTTAAGATTTGGACATTATTTATCAGAATATTCGGTACTTCGTCTTCTTTCTTTTTACAGGATAGGCTTGTTAATAGCACAACCAAACTATAAATAATATTTATCGTTCGTATTCTCATGTTACATTGAGATTCAATTGTCACGGATTCATCTGATACTGAAATGGTCTTGTTGCAAGGTAATGATCTACTATGCGGGGAAGTACGTAATAATTTTCACTTGCTTTCATGTCGAATCTTGTATAATCCCTTGACGTGCGTGAATCTGAGCCATATTTAACATAGTAAAATACCTTTTTATTCTCAATCAGTTTATTGGCAGTCGGATAGATCAGTCGTAACGTATCTACCCGTTTTCCTTCATCCCATGCCCCTGTCCAGTCATAGGTGCTTTTTGAACCATAGCTCCGTTCATAGAGATATGGAACAAAGATAGGAGGCTCATCATATCGCAATTGCCCAGCAGGATCTTTAAAGAAGCTCATATAAATATCTGATTCTGTAAACATCGGATTACTTATACTTTCATCCTTTTCCCATTTACTATTTTTATACTCAATCCTTACATAAGGTTTTTCAAATGGGCCATAATTGATCTGAAAAGGCGCTTCAACTAACTTATTTAAAGTGTTTAATTCCGCTAGTTGAAAGGCTATCGGAATACCGGGACTTGTTTTGGAGTAGGTTTTATTGGCGCTCATTACCTGAATAAAACCACTGAGACCGTTTATCATTTCAGCAGGGGATGTATCCGTTCCGATACCGGTATATTTTACTTTGATACTGGCTTGGTTAATAATAGTCTTATCCTTCTCCGTCATATTTTTGTCTATACCAATAATGTTCCCTATAATTCCCACCTGTTTATAGACAGCATTGAAAAGATCTTGCATACTTGCTTCTGATTCGATCACCATTATCCCCATCCGACCGTAGGTCACACTTTTAACATAAACTGGTACCTTTCCTTTGGTAATGGTGTACATATCCAGACCGGTTGGATCAAATAGCTCATTGCTTTGCGGTATATCAGTTTCAATTTTGAAATTTTCCTGAAAAAATTTAATTTTTATAGCCGATTTGGAGGTTATCAGGTGATTTTCCCCTTGCTTGATCGTATTCGTATTGACTAAAAACGCATCCAATCCTTTTTGGTAACCATAGAAAGTTTTTAGCTCCTCATACACCCGAAAAGTATCCAAGGTTATATCCAGTGAGGCTGCCCCCACTTCACCGGGATTGACTCTTTCCAGGTCTGTTAGTGCTGCATTGACCAGGGCTTTTTCTGAGCTCGGTCTAGCTATTGCGGTTTTTGGCACTGCATATCCGGATACTGGCAAGGAAGTGGAGATCGTTATCGGGCGGATACCACTGGAGATTCCTTTTAGCATTTGCGGAGAAAAATTACCTTCTAAACTTCTTCCATCCAATATAGCCCCGGGGAATATGTTTAAAGCCATCGATCCGTCTGCAATGGTAAACATATTTGCCTTATATTTTCTACGTAGGGTAAGAAATATATTTTGGAATTGATCCCTAGTCTGGGTGATTGAATCCTGGCCATCTTTACCGACCCCGGGTGTGCCCGCTCGTAGTCTGGGAGGGCGAAGTGGATCTTCTTCCCCTGATGTTACAGTGGAGGCGCTGGCCCTCTTTCCTGATCCCATCACATTATATTCTTCACGGGGTACATTAGATTGTGAATTTACTGTAAACCTATCAATTACAGGTGAACTGAGCTGATCCAGTACCTGATATTTCTTTGATACTGGGACATTCGTGTCCATATCCATTGTGGAACAGCTTGCTCCATGGAAAAGGATAGAAAATATGACCATATACTTCCACACTCTCCAAGGAAGAATTCCTATTTTTGTTATTTTCATCACATTATATTATGAGAATTATACTACATTATTACTTATTCTGTTGTGTATCCCCTTGGAAAGCCATTGCTCAACGCCCATTTTCCTGTTCGTTTATACTTAACATTTCCCTTTTCATCATAAATGGTATAACTGGCAATTGCCTCGTCACCTTGAATATTATAGTCAGTTATTCTCACCGAATAATCGGCAGGAATATTGCTCGATCTTTTCAGGTCATTCTGCCAGACAATTTCTTTTTTACCTGACCAGACATCTTCTATACTTGTAACCATCTGTACTCGGGAAATAACACCATCATCACGGAAGGTCATTGCTTCATAATTATTGACCGGGATATATTGTCCGCCTGTACTAGGATAAGATGCATAGGACGCATCAATATCTTTGGTATAGCGGATCGAGAAATCCCTTTCATAGCAGACCAATTGCGTTCCGCGCTGCCCCAGCCCCATATAACCACCACCTCCATTTAGATTGTATTCGGTTCCTTCTTTTACAATTAACGTATTCTGATACCATTGGGCTAAAGCATCATAAACAAATTTATATGTCCAGTCCTCCGGTTTTTCTACTTTATACTTTTTAGTATAGATTTTTTTTGTCCACAGGTTGATATTCGCCAAAAGTTGGACATATTTGTCCTGTTTATCCATTTCATCAAGAACGAGTTTTATCGAAAATGTCGCATCATTGATACTGATATACTTGCTTGGGGATACCAGAACTACGATAGCTTTACCTTTTTCTGAAGGAATTTCAGTTGAATCTATGGTCGGGCAAACCTCTGAAAAAATCGTTTTACCTTCTTTGTTGTCCACACGGATCTCTAGCTTATTGCTCAGGGTACTGACAGCATAATACTGGTTCCCCATACTGTCTTTGATGGCTGTAGTTCGCCATTTCTCATTTTTCCTTTCGGGCTCGAACTTTTCCGGCGTGTCCTTTTTACAGGAGAATATCATGGCAGCGAATAGTAAAAATACACTTACTACTGCTGCGCCTTTATAATTTATTTTTATAGCCATAATTGTATAGAGTTAATAATCTATCTTAAACTTAGTTTTAAACGTTGAGTTGTCTTTTAGATATTTTGCTGTATAAAAAATAGGAACCCCCGGGTCACTTGCCGTAAAAGTCCCTACATTTTGCGAAATAAAATCTGAGACACCTTCAGGGTTCGGATTTATCAATAACTGGATAACATTGTTACCCATGGTACTTCCCAGCAGATAGATCGTAATGCGACAGTTTGCAAATAGTGATTTTTCCTCCTGTGTGTAGGATTCCGTCGATTTTTTCAGGATCTTCCTGACCACTTTTTCAAATACGCTTTTCATCTGGGAACTAAAGTTATCTGATTCCAGAACTAATAAACCAAACCTACCATAGGTAACGGAATTGATGTAAACAGGTGAAACACCCTTGAAGACATCTGCTGGAATAGCTGCCACATCTACAAGTTCCCCGGCAACAGGATTGGACATATTATACGTAAAATTCTCGACAGTATAGCTCGCTATCATTTTCGTTGAATAGTATGTGCTGTTGGAATTATAGTCAAACGAAGAATTTGTGGAGGAGAATAACTTATGCTCGTTCACATTATAGCCAAAGGCCAATTTCACTTCTTCATAGTTCGAAAATGCGGCCATATAATCTGAATATTTTATAATATTGGTGCCCAGAAAATCGGGGGCCATAAGTGCGTTCCTCAAGAAAATACGGCTATTCGAAAGACTTGGAGAGCTAATTGTCCCTATGGATAGGCTGGAAGGGAATGATAGGTCTACATTTATTGGCGCTCTTGGATAGTCCGAAAAGGTTTCAAATTGATCGGACGCAATTGAAGCTGCTCGCAGAATTGATCCCGGATAAATATAACTTGCATTACCCGGTGTAACTACCATCTGGTCCGATTCATAAAAACTGGTTTTTCCGTTCCCTGCGGACCAGACACTATCCCGTAGATGTACCAGATCCAGTGATTTCCTCTTATTCAACAGAGACCGTAGATCAGAGTTTTTAGCACCCAGAATGACTGGGGCGACGGGCTCAATCTTTAGATGACCAAAGTAATCAGACAGCTTACCCGTTAGTTTTTGCTGTGATTCAGTTTCTGCTATCGGAAGGTCTTTTCTACAGCCCGATAGCAGAAAAAATAAAGAAAGAAAGATGACTGCCTTTTTTTTCATAATGTCAAAATGGGGTAGAAATTAATTTGCGACATTAATTTTAAACTGATTTCTAAAGGTGCCAAAGTTATCAAGGTAATTTAAGGTATAATATAATATCTCCCCGGGGCTGTCTTTGGTAAAACCTCCGCTCGCAGCCAAAACTTCGGCAAACCCCGGAAGCCCGGTCACAATAGCCTTAACAATAGCATCTCCTTTTGGCCCGATAAGGTATACTTTCATTCTGGAGCTTGCAATGGTCTCCTTCTGCTCCTTTGTCAACCGTAATTTCAATTCTGCCGAAAACTTAGCGCCCAAACTGTCTTTCGATGAAATACCCAGCATGTTTGCGGCTAGGTTCAGGCTAGCATTTAATGTCTTTTGCACCGCACTATATGAAGAATCCGATTCCATAATTAATATCCCTTTTCTTCCATAGGTAACCGAACTTACGATTACAGGTCTGATATTGTTAAAAACCGACATATTAAAATTCTCTTTTAGGAAAGGCTTTTCGATGGGAGGTTCAATGGCTACAGAAAAGTTTTCCTGTGTAAACTCAGCACGTACAATTGTTTTAAATTTCGAATTGTCCAAGGAATCAAGATAGCTAACTTTGAGGATATTTCCCAGATTTAGGTTTGCCCCAAAGGATTTTTTTAATTCTTCAGTCCTTCTGAATTGGCTCTGCTCGTAGGTAAAGGATTGAAGCTGATCAGTACCTCCATGGGCCAAGGCCGTACGAATATATGTATTTTCCGCAGATTTCGAAGGTAATACCGTTCTGAAGACGCTGTCTGTAGGGAAATTCGCATACATGGTAATCGGATTTCGGTACACGGGCGATATGAATTCCGGGAGAACGTTGTCTACATCGATCGCTTTATCTCCTCTTAATATAGCTCCCAGAAATAATAATCTTCTAGTTTCGGGTAGTACTGCTGGAATATCGGTTGTTTCGTAAAAAGTCGTTTTACCTGTGCCATTTGTCCAGACACTGTCCCGTAGGAAGGTAAGTGAATTTTGTTTATTTCTGTTGACAAATCCCTTTTTTTCGATACTGTCAAAACTCGTCAGGTTGATGACTGTGGGCTCAAATCGGTGGGTTTTGAAACCACTGAACTGTCCTTTTATTTCCTGTGGTTCACCGGGTACCGCATCCTTCATTTTTGAACAGGAGGCCAGTAGGCCGATAGCTGTCATAAAGATAATTGGTTTTACAATTTTTCTCATAATCATTTTGGTTAAATATACATGTGATGGGTATCCTGTCATCACGTTACTGTGTAATAGCTAAATGAAATTTAAAATCAGTCGTTTAGCGATAAATTATAAAATGAAATCAAACAATGTACTTTGTGATGTTGTTTTATATTTAAAATACTGCACATTTGTGTGTAAATTATTGATGCAAACTCCTTTTTTATTGGTTTTTAAAGAAAGATAATTACTAGTCAATCCAATTTCTTTTATAAAGACGGTTGAAACCTTGAATTGTCCCGAAGTTTCTGAAATTATTTTTCAGGCTATTTCAATAAGGGAGTGATTTTATGTAGTAAATGATTCGTGGGTAAATTTTTATATCATGAGGTTGATGATCGGTATTCTCATTTGAGATTCTTTCAGAGCTGATCCCCGAGTTGGTCCACCCAAGTGCCTATGCGAAAAAGCTACAGGTCATATTAACGGCTGAGGGATAAGTTTGAAACTTAATGGTAACGTAGATCAGTCTTTATCAATTTAACACGATACTCCTTGGATACCAGAACCGAAAGAGTTAAATTGCTAGAAATTTAATGTCAATTAGAATATAAACATAAACAATATGAAAAGAAAAGCGGCATTTCTTTTAGGGCTTTTGGCTTCAGCTGCGCTACCGCAAGCAACTTTCGCTAAAGATTCGCTAAAGGAGTCAATTGTTCAAAACCAAGAAATTGAAGGAAAAGAACTGATCGGGCGTTGGGATATCGAGGTAGACGTCAATGGAACCCCTGCACCTTCCTGGCTTGAGGTGAAATTGTCAGGTTATAAGACGCTAGTAGGCCACTATGTGAGTACTTCGGGGAGTGCAAGACCTGTTTCACAAGTTTTTTATGAAAACGGAAAGTTTAAATTTGCGATACCACCACAATGGGAAGGCGGAAAAATGAACTTAAGCGTGGAAGGGGAGATCCAAAATGGAACATTGCAGGGCACGATAACAGAACCTGATGGGAAAACGCATCGCTTTAAAGGTGTACGTGCACCAGAATTAAAAAGAACTGCTGCTGTTAAATGGGGAAAACCAATTCAGCTTTTTAATGGCAAAGATCTTTCGGGTTGGAAAGCTACAGGTAAAACAAACCAATGGGTTGTGAAAAATGGGATCTTAACCAGCCCACAATCGGGCTCTAACCTTGTTTCTGAACAAAAATTTGAAGATTTTAAATTGCACGTTGAATTTAAAATTCCTTCGGGAAGCAATAGTGGTGTCTACCTAAGAGGGCGTTATGAGGTACAGATTGAGGATAGCCCGAAAGATGCACATCCAAATGCGGTACTTTTTGCCGGCGTATACGGTTTCCTGTCTGCAAATGAAATGGTGAATAAGGGAGCCGGAGAATGGCAGACATTTGATATCACGCTGGTCGGACGTCTGGTGACGGTTGTCGCGAATGGCAAAACAGTAATCAGCAATCAGGAGATTCCGGGGATTACGGGCGGTGCGTTGGATAGTAAGGAGGCAGAACCTGGACCATTGTATTTCCAAGGTGATCATGGACCTGTTGAGTTCCGAAAGGTGATCATTACTCCTGCAATCAAATAATAACAAGATTTATTGAAGAGACTACCCCCGAGGTGGTCTCTTTTTAAACTCCAATGACGACGACCACAATATCCTCATTCTGATAGGAAGTATAGTACCGGTCTATTGAACCACTCTCTTTATATTCCTGTAATTCCTTAAAGACCATTTTTTTTAAAGTGCCTTTTCCCTTTCCGTGGATAAACTTGATTTCGTTCATTTCCCAATAGATGGCTGCATCTAAGTTGGACCTCAGGAAATCAATGGATTCTAACATTAGTTCGTCAGCTGAGTAGTCTTCCCAATCTTCCAGGAAAGCATCGGCATGTAGATCAACTATAGCGGGTGGTTTGCGCATGATTCAATATTTTACAGTGCCGCAAATGTAAAACAAAACAATGACTTAATAGCTGAAGTCAGCGGTGAAATAGACTGCATGTGCAAATTTTTCATACCATTTTTTTATAATGGCCGCCATTTCATATTCTTCCTCTTCTGCGTGAGTAAGCATCAATAGCTCGATACCGTGGAGTAACTGTTGGTGATCCAGAAAGAAACCATCATAATCGCGGTAAGCTAAGACAGTTTCCCGAATAAGCTGCAGGCTGTCGTGCTTGGTCAGAATCATCTCATGACGAGAAGATATACGGTCCAATAACCATTCCTTTTTGAAATCAGATGCGATATGCCGATTACATGCTTGGTTAAATAACATTTCGAATTCAACAATCTGGCTTTTTAGACCATGTATAGCGGACTGGAGTTCCTCAAAAGTACTGATGATCCGTTCCTGTGTCTCCATATTTCTTGATATAATCGCCATGATATTTTACTTAAAGTTTATATGGTATTGGTTCTTAATGTTTTAAATAAAAGCATGTAAGGTATATACAAATAGTTTGGAGAAATGTTTTCCTAATGATGAATAATAATACACTGGTGATCTGTCTAATGCTACGTAACATGAGTTAGACTTTAACTACTTTCTCGAAAAAGGTGAACACTTTTCTAAGAAAAGAGGATCTATTGTGACTGAAAGTGAACCATTGATCTCTTTCCCTGATCGGTTTTTTAGTTAACCATATCAGTTCTCTTGGCATTCGTGTTACCTTTTTAGCAGAACCTGACACTTTAATGAAAGAACTGTGCACTTGTTTGCTCGTCTTGATTGCTTCCTCGGGACAAGTGACATCTTCTTAAAAGAGTATGGAAACTCGCTGGATGATTAAAGATGGTTTCGTATAAACTGTGTGTGTTTGTTGGTGGAGGGTAGCTTTATCTATTGCTGAATAAGCCGGTTTCACGCTGAATCGGATTATTTTGCTCGTATTTGCATTCACTTTTTCCCTAACTGTAATCGGTAATCGCTGATCTGGAAGCGTTATTACGCCCAAAGTAGATCGTGTTATGTGATTACTGATCAGTATTTCGTGAAATCTATCCACTCGTTTACATCAAGTATCTGCAGTTTTGAAAAAAGTGTTCGGTCGCTATAAAGATGTTACGTAACATCAAATTGAAAACAGTTGCTGGTTTTCAAGAAGTGATCGCTTATTACTAAGAAGGAGACGCTCTTTTTCGCGTTTCGATTGCCTTCTTTCAATTTCTAACTACCGATCTTGCGCAAGTGTTTGGTTCGTTACATGAAGCATCCTATAATCACTCAGAAGGGGTTACTTTGCTTTAAATAGTGGTTGGGGTGAAGCAACAAGTAGTTTGCTTGATCTAAAATCTGTTTAAAGCTGGCTGTGGATGGATCTGTCCATTGCTAAGTCTGTGTACTTATCGCTTAGAAGGGGATAGTGTGAGCTGAATAGTGATCGGATACCGCTGGAAAGGGGGATAACTTTTTCTAAAAGTGTATTGGTCCTTTGAAAAAGAAGTTGATCTCCCAAAAGAAGTTGTTGCTATATTGTCAAAAAGAATCACATTTTTCGTCAAATTGATTATTGATTGTCAGTGAGAATCTTATTTTTGTTTAAGACCGGTTGCTTTCAGGCAACAGGTCGTTATAAACCGATTTTTATGAAGTATGTAAGAGCAAAAGGAGGATTTATTCGGATGCGCGATGCCGAAATGTTATTGGCTGTTGAGCGGATTATGACCTGTATGAAAAACAATACGTTGTTTCCGGCTCCTGTTCCATCCTTAGCCAAGATTAGCGAAGCGCATTTGAATTATCATGATACCATACTTGCTGCTGCAAATGGTGGAAAATACTATCGTATAGCCCGGCGAGAAAGTAAAAAGCGTCTGGCAAAATTGATGCAGCAACTTGTTCATTATGTCAATATACAGTGTGATGGCGATCTCGTTAAACTCTATCAGTCGGGATTTCCTGTTTTATCTGAAAAGAAGGCGGGTAAAGCGCCGGACATGCCGAGATCAGCTTATTTGAAGGACGGACGTGTCAGCGGGGAAGTGGCCTTCGGTTTTACCCCAGTAGGAAGAGATATGCTCTACGGTTACTGTTTTGCGACCGGACTGACTGCCGGCGGAGAACCATTGTGGGGACCTGAGGAAAAGACCAGCCGTTCTTTTCGTGCCTATAAAAGTGGTTTTGAGATAGGTCAGCAGGTTTATTTTCGTGTAAGGGCCTGCAATAAGCACGGTGAGAGTAACTGGACTGCTGCGGTGATGTTACGGGTTAGATAACCTGATACATCAGTTAATCGGTTTCCATTTTATCAGCTTCCTCTAAGGTAGCGGCTTAGTTCTTTTTTTCTAAATCGTCTATTTTTATTGATCCGTATTTTTTCATCAAGGCATCAATAAGCTTGCTACGTTTGGTTTACTGACCAGAAGGAACCTTCAGTTGATTTTTATAACTGTTGGTGCTTGTGAATGCGTGAAGGTTTTATTGGAATAGCGCTTCTGTATATCAGAAAATAGGTAAATTGCTTTTTTTTTACGTTATTCGCAATACATAAAAGCAGGTTAAAAATAGAATTGAATGAGGGAGAAAGCAATCGGAAATTATCAATTGGAAATATGTTCCAATTCAGTCGCTTCGGCACTCGAAGCTGAAAAAGGTGGAGCAACACGTGTTGAATTTTGCCAAAACTTAGAGAATGGGGGAACAACACCCTCTTTTGGTCAATTGAAGTTGGCACGTGAGCTTGTGCATATTGGTATACATGTACTGATTCGGCCACGTGGAGGAGACTTTCTATATTCAGAGGAAGAAGTGTTGGAAATGATCGCAGATATCGAACTATGTAAGGAACTGGGTATGGATGGTGTTGTCATTGGTGTATTAAATGCCGATGGTACCGTGAATAAGATCAATACGAAGCGCTTGGTTGATGCTGCGCGTCCGATGCATGTGACATTTCATCGTGCTTTTGATCGTGTAGAAGATCCCTTTGCTGCATTGGAAGATGTTATTGCTTTGGGTATTGATCGTATACTGACTTCGGGTTTGAGGAATTCAGCTTTGTCAGGGGCGCCTTTACTGCAACAATTGATCGAGCAGGCTGCTGGACGTATTATGATTATGCCGGGAGCTGGAGTGGACGCTTCCAATATCAGAAAGATCTTAGTGGAGACTGGAGCTATTGCTATACACAGTTCAGCAAAAGAAAGCCAGCCTTCAAAGATGCTATTTGCACAGGATCAGGTCAAGGGGATGGATGAGGCACAGTGGATGAGCTCAAAAGAAAAAGTCCACCAAATGGTGGACTTATTAAAAAGCCTTTAAAGTATAACTTTAAAGGCTGCTAATTTCTTGTTGCTTACTTAGCTAATTGATTTAAGATAGCGTCGTTTTTAACGATTTGGTTGTCAGCTTTCATTTTTGATCTAGAACCTAACTCAACGTTAGTTCCTAATTTCAAGAACTGAACTTCAACACGTGAAACAGTTTTATTTCTTCTATCTTTTCTTTTTAAACGTGTAACTCCCATTTTGATAATATTTTTATTGTTTAAATAAAACGAGGTCGGAAGCGGATTCGAACCGCTGTAGGAGGTTTTGCAGACCTCAGCCTAGCCACTCGGCCATCCGACCCTATTTTTTTCCTTTTGAAGGTCTGCAAAAATAAAACTT
>Ga0213829_1001770_pt1 | contig 14895 bp, 17 predicted proteins | sample MC6MC0896MG_FD_180665 | JGI IMG/M metagenome (GOLD analysis project Ga0213829, IMG submission 180665) | Enriched soil aggregate microbial communities from Iowa State University, Ames, United States - MC6-MC0896-MG | ecosystem: Environmental > Terrestrial > Soil > Unclassified | place: USA: Iowa...
AGAAACAGGATGCATTTTAGCGTATTTCAGTATGCTTTAAGCGAGTGCAGGGAATGGACGAATACACAACCTCCGAAGCGGGCACACCGCCGATCGATCAGCTGGACCTCACGGCACACGGCGTTCTTGGGCATTTTGCCAAGTCGTCGCGCAACGCCCAGCTGGTGAGTTTCCTGATGAGCATGGATCGGCTTGACCGCTGGGCGGTGGATTTTGATGAGGATGCCCCTGCGCACCAGTTCGAAATCCAGTTGCTGATGCAAGAGGTTCAGGCCTTCGTCGAGGCCTACGCACTCGTCCTGCACCAGGTTCCACAACCCTTCACCGAGCTGCTGGCCCACCTCACCTCTTCGCGCTGCATGTACCTGGTGCGGTATGTGGCACAGCGCAACATCGCATTCACCGGCGCGCTGGCCCCCCTGCTGGCTGGCGATTTGTCGCAGCCCGCAGAGCTCACGGCATTTCGCCGCCGGCTGGATGCGTTCAGCAAGGCTCACCTGCTCAGCGAGATTTTCTCCGGCGAGCGGCTGCGCGAGATATCACAGATCATGGAGAGTTACGCAGATGTATGACGGACGACTGAACCCTGTCGCTGTGGCGGTGGGCAAATCTGTGGGCAAGCGCGCGGTGTTGGGTAGTGTCCTGGGTGCCTGGCTATTGTTGGCCGTGCCTGCATTCGCCGCCACCAGCAGCCTGGGCTCCACGTCGAGCACGTTGCTCTCGGAGCAGAGCTCCGTGGTGGCCGAGGCCATCAAGGCCGATGCCCAGGACTGCGCTGACGGCACCAAGGAAGGGACGATCGGCGCCTCCATCAACGACGCGCTGAGAATCCATACCGAACTGGCGGCGGCAACACCCAATGTCGAGTCACTGTTCAGCGCCACGGCGGATTGCTTTAGCGGCCTGGGCAGCCTGTTCGACCTCTCCGGCTCCATCCCGAGCCTGGGCGCCATTTTCGCGGCGGCCCAGGAAGCGGTACTGAAATATGCGCAGAAGAAAGTCTGTACGGCGGTACAGCAAGTTTCTTCGATGGTGACCAGCCCCATCAACCAGGCGATCGGCAAGGTCAGCAGCGGCACTTCACTGGCGGACCTGAACGGGCTGACCAATGGCTTGGTCAGCAAGGGCATGAGTACGCTCGACCCGGAGCTGGGTAGCGGTTATCACAGTACCCCCGCTGGCTACGAGGCCACCTACACGGTCGACGTCAACCCGTTCAACTACGTACAGACGGACTTCGGCGGCGGCGCCGGCACGGGCACTGGCACCACCACAACTACCAGCAGTGCGGCCACCACCAGCACCGTGGCGCCCGCAGCGAGCACCTCGTCTTCCAGCACTTCGAGCAGCACCAGCCGTTCCTCGTCGGGATCAGGCAGTGGGTCGTCCGGCTCGGCTGCAGGCCTGTTCAACTAAAGGGGGCTGGCGATGAAGAAAGTCGCGGCAGTTCTGGCCGTTGGCCTAGGCCTGGGCGCTACGGCGCTTCCGGCCCAGGCACTGACCTGGGCTTCGGTGCTGACATTCATCAGCACCATGCAGAGCGAGATGAGTGCCTGGTCGGTGACCGTCAAGCAGACCGCGTTGTCCGCCAACGTGATCTCGCAAATGGACAACGATTCGAAAAAGCAGCTTGCCAACGCAGTAGGCGCCATCGAGATGTCCGATCGGGCGATGGCGGCCGTGACCTCGTTCGATTCCGCGGTGGGGCAACCGGTCACCAGCAAGTGCATTGCCCAGCAGCAAGGCAAGCTGATGGTCGAAGCGGTGTCACAGCGTGACAAGGACGCAGCGCGCCTGATGGCGACCTATTCCTCGCAGCGGGTGGGCTCAAGGGCAGTGGCCGACCGGGAAACCCTGGCCATGCACCGCGACAACTATTGCAGCGTGTCCGAAGCCAGGCAGGGCATGTGCACGCTCAACGCCAACGGCATGCAGGGCTGGGATGTGGATTACGCCGGGCCGTTCAGCGAAATGACCCTCGCCCCGGAAGGCGAGACCGCAGCGTATGCGTACACCGCCATGATCACGGATCAACGCGCGGAAGCGCACATCGACTGCACCACGGTCGCCTGCAATGCTGCCCAGTCGCAGCAACTCGCCGCCTCGGCCATGACCGCGATGGCTGCCAACTCTCTCGTAGGGCAGGTGACGGACCGTCGCGTGCCAATGCTCACAGGGCAGTGATATGAATTTTCGGCTCAAGCTAGCCAGCATTGTCGTGGGTTCGACAATGCTGTCGGGTGTTTCCTACGGTGCGCTTTACGGTTTCGGCCCTGCCGAGATGTGGACCGCTGCGCAGATCAGCGCGCTGTCAGCATCCGTGGGCACCAACATCACCACGTTCGGCACGACCTTCGGTAACCAGATGACCATAAAGTTCGAGCAGATCATCTCGGCCGTGGCCGTAGCCACCAAGCAGGAAGCACTGTCAGCGAGTGTGGTCGCGGACAACAGCAGGCAAACCGCCGAGCAACTGATCAATGCCAGTCGCGCGCAGCAACAGAACGCGGCCGCGACCAAGGCCTACCTCGACTTCAACGCAGCGACCGGCCAAGGTTTCGACCCTTGCGGCACCGTGATCAAGAACAAGTCGATGGACATCGCATTCACCAGCATGGCGGCCAAGGCCAAGGCAGCTGTCGGTGAGCTGGATGCCTCTCCGGGTCGCCTGGTGGCTTCCACAGGCAAGGCGATGCAGCAACGCCTGCAAGAGCACCGCGCCAAGTTCTGTACCACCGCAGAGGCAGATGCCGGGCTGTGCACGCTCAGTACACTACCCGGTGGTGACACCAACGCCGCCCTGCTGTTCGAAGCCGCGGATGCTGACTCGCTGGCCACCGAAGCGCGTACCGCCTACATCCAGCACGTGATGGGCCCCCCGGACGAAGCCTTGGTCAAGGCCGCTGGCGCTACGCCCGCCGGCGAAACCTACATGGTGCAGAAAAACCGCAAGGACTCGATGTTGTCTGTACCGGCCTACAGCCTGTCGATGATCAACGCCGCCAACACCCGCAGCACGGCGTTCGGCGGCAAGTCCCCCAATGAAGTGCTCAAGCTGCGCGTGAACCAGTACTTCGGTGGCAAGGAAGCGCAGGAATGGTCGGGCAACCTGGCGCGCCAGACCCAGCGCGGGTTGCTGGTGGAAGCTGCCAAGATGGGCGGCCTCGAAGTCTGGATTCATCAGCAGCAGTACGAGCAGAACCAACGGCTGCTCGCCAACCTGGCAACGCTGGTAATCGCCTCCTCTGACGGCCTGGGCGCCCCGTTGGAAGCGCGCTACCAGAAAGTGTTGTCTGAAACAGCAGCGCAGTCGGTACAGTGAGGTGCCCATGAAAAAGGATTTCGACGCAGCGCGTGAAGCGCGCAAATGGAAGGTCTCGCTGGGTGCTTCGCTTGTGCTGACCTCTACGCTGGCTTGGGCCTATTGCCCACCCCAGTATCAGGAAAACACCGTAGCGCCGGCATTCACTGCGGCCACCCAGACACTCAACGGCCTGGTGTCCGGGGTAGATGCTTCGCTGTCGGCCCTGCTTGAAACCGAGAGCCAGCGCCTGACCTCGGCCATCGCGATCCTGACCAAGCAGAAAGCCCTGGCGGCAAACCAGATCGCAGAAGCAGGGCACAATGCCGCCCAGCAAACGGCGACGGGGCTCAAGGTGCTGGCCCAGACCCAGCGGGTCAAGCAGTCACGCTTCGACTACGGTGGCGAATTCGGCCAAGGCTATTCGCCATGCTCGGTCTACGCGACGCGTACCCTGATCAGTGCCCGCGATGCCGACATGGGCAGCGAAGTGCGCCAGCGGGTCAAGTCCGAGATCGTGGCGGCACCAGGCACCTACGCCGAGCCCATCAGCGCCCAGGCTGCACTGGTCAAGGCACGCAAGCAGTTCTGCACCCAGGACCAGGCAGATTCAGGGATGTGCGAATCGGTCGGCTCGCTGCCGGGCGCCGACCTGACCGTGGCCACCCTGTTCGAACCCGTCATGGAAAACGAGCCGCTGTACCAGGCGAAAGTCGGGTTCGTCAATAACGTCGCCGGCCTGCCGGACGGCCCCGTGCCAGCATCGGCAGGCAAATCCGCAGCCACCGAAGACTATGCGCTTTCCAAGGCCCGCAAGGATGCGCTTGTGTCGCCGGCACTCGCCAGCCTCAAGGCAATCCAGCTCGACTATTCCGGCGTGGAAGGCACCGAAACAGGCACCGACCTGCCACTGGCCGTGCACTTTCGCAACGAGGTCAAACGCTATTCGGGCAATACGCCTCAATATGACAGCTGGGCCCGGGTCATGGCCGCACAGAACGAGCGAGGTGCGCTGATCGAGATCTTGAAGATCAAGGCGCTGGACCTGGCCATCCAGGAAAAGCAATATCGCCAGTACGAAAGCATGGAGGCTCAACTGGCTTCGCTGGTGTCCATGTCGGTAACTGCCGCGGGTGCGCAAACCCAGACCAGCCAGGCAGCAGCAGATGCGGCCAAGCAGAACGTGCAACAGAGCGTGCAGTGACGGAGCGCAAGGTATGAACAGAACGATCTTGCGCGGCCTCGCCGGCCTGAGCCTGCTGGCGTGTGCCCACGGCGCCATTGCGGACACCTGTATGGTGTCCCCCACCGACAAGGAAATTGTTTCCGGCCGTTTCGGCAAGTTCCGGGGTGGCGGCGCGGCCAACCACGGCTCGGCCAACCAGAAGGCACACATGCACGATGGCCTGGACTTTTCCACCAGCGGTACATCGCAACCGGTCTATGCCACCACCGAGGGCAAGATAACCTTCGCTGGCTCTCGACGGTCTGCGGGTAATGCGATACTGATTCAGCGGGCCAATGGCGATATCGTCGCCTACTACCACCTCAGCGGATTCGCCAACGGCATCAAGCAGGGCGTCACGGTCAAGCCGGGGCAGCAGCTGGGCCTGTCAGGCAACACCCCCAGTACGTCCATGGTGAAGCACTTGCACTTCACCTATGGCACCACGAAAAAAGACGAGGCAAGGGCCAAGGCGTTCAGGGAAAATGCTCACCGAGGGCCATTCAACCCGGCGCAGTTGCCTTCCCCCTTGGCCCACCCGCAGGTCGACATTGGCTGGAAGACTGACCCGGCCCCCTATTTCTGCCAAACTTACGCCATCCAGGATGGTCATCCCGAGCATTATCCCATCCTCGGCAAGGACACCAAGGCGCAGCACCAGATCCTTTTCGGTAATGTACCTTCGGGCGGGGTTGCGCCAGACTCCACGGCTGAGCCTGTCCAGGTGGCAGCCGCCAACGCCGATGCAGCGCTGGCCGAAGCGGATGGCAAGACGCCCGCGATGTACTTGTCCGACGCTGATGGCTATGGTGCCTTGCCGACCGCTCCGATCGGTGGCTACGACAGCATGTCGGTATCAGAAATGCTGGCGACCGAAGCCTCCCGGCGCTTCAGCGATGCCGAGTGGAACAACAGTATCACCCATGTTTCCAGCCGCGCCCTGTGGGTCGACTACAACCGGGCGGTAGGTGTCGGCAATTATTTGTCGGAAGCGATTTATCGCAAGAAGGAAAAAGTTGAAGCATTGCTTGCCGTTTACGCGTCGCAGAAATTGGCAGGTCAACGGATTCAGACCGATGGGGCCCAGCAGCGAGCCCAGAAAGGAGCTGTTTCCAGATCCATTGAATAACGCGGCGCCCACGAAAGGTAGACACAGATGGAACCCAAAGAACTCGATAAGCCTGATCAAGCCGTCGCTGATTCTGCTGCCGGGCAAACAGCCCAGCCAGGGCGGAGTTATGCAGGTATCTTGGTCCATCATGGCGCAGCGCCCTTGAACGAAAACGGTGACAGCGAAAACGTTTACAGCATCACCCTGAAGACCGCTGAAGGTAACCTGACCTTCCAGGATGCCGGTTTTGCCGAGCTCATGAACAACTCGTCCGTGCAGCTCGGCGACAGCGTGCGCCTGGATCACCAGGAAGGCGCCTGGAGCGTGCAACAGATAGATGCCGCTGCCTTGAAAGCACTCAATGCGCAGGCTGGTAATCCGCAAACGCCCAGTAGCGCGGAAGCGGCAAGCAGCAGCGCACAAAAAGATTCCCCTGACATTGATCCAAGCGCACTCGATGCGCTGATGAAGGTCGTGGGTGAGATGAAGGCGAAGGACGCTTCACTCGACCCGGAAGAAGTGCGGCGCATCAATGAATCGCTGAATGAACCAGCAGATGCTGCCGGCACCAAAGCCTCCCAACACGCACAGCGCGAAAGTAACGGCGCAGAAGCGCTGTTGCAAGGCAGTGCAGAACTCGTAGGCGGCGTGGCGTCGTTGACCGGGGCAGCCCTGCAAGGCATTGGCAGAGGTGCAAGCGCCCTGGCCAATGCCTGGCGTGACGGCTCGAAGCCCGCGGAAGTCGAAGCTTCTTCCGCGCCAGCAGGGCCTGACGAGATGATGGGCCGGGTGCAGGTCCTGCCCCGTCTGTCCGAGTACCGGGTGGACCAGGTTGAAAAAGCCGCCGGCAATTACGAGAAGGCACATACGGCGTTCTGGAACGCTGGAAACATGCCCCAGGTTCGTGAGCAGATCGAAGCACGTGCCGAGCAAACCGGGCTGACCGTGCCCGAAGTGATCGAAAAGATGAAGCCGGACGGTGAATTCACTGACCTGCACGAGACGTTCGTCGAGGCAGTCGGGCAGTCACCGGATGCCCAAACCCACAAAAAAGCCATGGACAAGGCACTCACCGGCTGGACCCGCCAGTACGGGCGGGCCCAGGAAGAGCTGCTGAACCCCGAAACCGAAGGCAACCCGCATTATGACAAGCTCAAGGCCCGCCTTGAGACCTCCAGCGAAAACATCCACGGCAATGCAGGTAACACTCCGGCATTCGAAGGGGAAACACAGTCGCATCTGGAGCGCCTGCAAGAGTCGATGCAGCGCATCTTCGAACGCTTGAAGGAGATGGTGCAAGGGGTCGTCAACATGGTTCGCAACAAGGCCGGAGGCAACTCCCAGGACAATGACATGGCGCCTTGACACCTGCTCGGGTCGCCAGACTGTCCGGCCAGCTGATAGCTAAATGGAGCCTTCAAGGCAAACGTATTCACCACGCAAGGAGAACGGAATGACCGAGTACAGCAGCTGGAAAGAAATCACCGCCACGCCGGAGGCGCACCTGGATTTCCTGCGGGTGATCGACGGTAAGCTGGAAGAAGGCCTGGGTGGCAAGAACCTGTATGAAAAGCTGTCCAAGGACATCACGGTGGAAGGCAAGGCCTTCAGCCAGGCCTTCCACCTGAACAAACTGGAAGCCAACTCGTACGGCTGGGATACCGACGAGACGCCGGACCCGGTGAAGCTCGAGATCGTCGAGTTGACCTCGAAGATCAAGGAGGCGGACCCAGGCTACGACCTGGCCCACTTCACGACCGGCTATGAGTACATGATCAGCGAGATGAAAGAGCGCGGCGTGGAAGTGAATGCCGGCCTGGACCACAGCGACCCAGTGCCGAAGAACCGCAGCGGCTCGGACTACGAGCCTGGCATGTGACGCCTGGAGGTACCTGTGAAAGCGATCATTTCCCTCACGCTGGCCGTCGGTATGTCGGCGCTGGCGGGTGCTGCCCAGGCCCAGGAAGCCCCCGTGGCCGAGGAGCAATGGCAGGAGCTACCGCGCAATACCACCATCTACGTGCCGGTGCCCAAGCAGGTCACGCCGGTTGCGGCTTATCGTTCGTGCTCGAACCGCTACGAGGGTGAGCGCTGCGATTTCTCCACCCCTCGCCAAGGCGTGGTCGAAGGCACATGCCAGGCACCGGAAATGCGACAGCCGCCAGCCTATGGCTACGAGACGCAGCAATACCCCGCCCAGGTGCGCACGGCCTTGGTGTGCATGCCCGTCGAGAACCCGGCTGCTGGCGGCCTGGACAACCCGGGCCACGAGTCGCTCCAACCGCCGCCGACAGCCCCACAAGCGGAACAGCCAGCACCCAGCCCCTGAGTGCTGATCCATCAAATCGGGCGCAATCCCAGTAACGGCCTTGTGTCGCGCCCGTCATTCATGATGACGGGGCAGAGTCGTCGACATCCGGTCCGCGTGCAGCCGACTGCAACATGTCCATGATGAACCGCTGCGTTTCCGGCAGCTGCCTGCCGAATACCTCATCCAGCTCAGGGGCGAGCTGGATATCACCTGCACGCAAACCCCGTGCGACCTGGTCCTGGTAGCGCGTCACAAAACGTTCGCGGATATCACGGGCTTCGGGGCTATCGCCACCCGTCAGTTCTTCCAGTAGCCCTTGCACCGCCTGCATGAACACCAGGCTGCGCTTGTATTGCAGGTGCTTCAGCCTGGACTGCTCGAGCGCAGCTGCGTAATGCATGTCCATCACCTCGAGCCTTGCCTGTAGCAACTCATTGCTGCTCTGCAAGGCTGCAAATGCTTCGGACTCGCTAGCCGTCGGTTTAGCCTCAGCGCGCTTGGCAGCACCGGAGACCTGGGACAATTGCTGGTACATCAGGTCGATGATGGTTTTCTGGCGCTGCACCACTGTCCGAAGCTGCACCGCCTCCTCGAAGTACTGCCTCACGTGCCCCCTGAGCGGCTCCAGTTTCTCGTTGGCACAGGCCACCCCTGCGTCCCAGCCTTGCGCATAGCCTTGAGAGCGCCCCTCATCGAAGCCCTCTTTACGACCTTGCTGGCGCCCCTGACTGCGCCCGACATGCAGGTTGGAAATTGCATGATCGAGCGAGCCGGTATATCCACCATCCAGGCCGCCACCAGGTCTCCCCGCACCCCAGTTATGGTCCATTTGCTTCCTCGCTTAAGCTGCTGCCGCCCCTGGCGGCTGGATGTTTTCCAGAGCATCCCTCACAACGTCGGGTCCGGCGCGTCATCCTTCAGCGTTGCTGCCGACTGCGCCATCTGCCCATGCTCCGTGGATCGGCGCGTCCCTTGAACATGCGCCGCTAGATTCTGGTCAATGCCAAACCCGATACTGTCCATCGGGTTCAACGCGTGGTCTTTACCTCACTCCCAGCTGCTTGCTGGGCTTCGGCCTGAGGCAAGGCGAAATCGGCAAGCCGATGCAGGGCAACCGCTACCCAATCGCCACCGAAACGCTTGTCCTCCAGCACCGACTTCAGCGCCAGGATCGGCACACAGTGCCTTGCTTCGCCTTGGACATAAAAAGCAGCCATCCATTCGGGCAGCAAGTGTTTTATATCTTCGTGGGTTTCCACGCTGAACACCAACGCAAGAATACCAGGCAGGGTTTTGACCTCCCGGCTGGGCAGCGCGTCCGCCAGCCAGAAGGCCACCTCGCCAAGCTGGCCGGCCTGGATCGGCAACAGGGCAACGACTTTGTGCCCGTCATGATCAACGACAATGCCCGGCTCAAGATCGAGCGTTTGCGCGTCAAAGCCGATCGCTGCCTGGCGAATGGGTAGCGACTTGAGGAAATGCTCCAGCAGCGTGTACATCTCGAAAGCTGCCGGAATGTCCTTCTGGATGGCCGGGGCACTCTTGGCCATCACACTGACGAAGCCGCCCCCCGCCTGGGCGAGGACATCGCCACTGATGGCCTGCGCAACGAAAGCCTCGAGTTCATACAACGAATACATGGTCCCACTCCCGCGCAACGGCTCGACTAGACTGAACTTCAACCTGCTGACAGGTCCAAAAACCTCAGTCGTTCGTGTTTTGTATGTTTGCAGCCCAAACTTCAAGGATGTACCAATGACCCATCAGTTTCACTGTGCATTTCATCCCGCGCCGGGCAATGACGGTGGCGTGCTGAACATCGGCCCCGCCTCGGTCAGCATCGACCTGGAAAACCTCTGCCTGTTCGCCAATGTGGTCGGCCAGATCGAAAAGCGGCGGGCGGCCGGCGTAGCCAGGTCAGAGATTCTCGGCGAGTGGGTAGGCAGTGAAGACATCGACTGGGCGCATATCGGCTATCACCCCTGCCGCGAGAGCTACAGCCTGCGTTACAACGGCGTAGCTTGGGAGGCGCCTGCCGACGCCACCATCGCCGCTGCCGCCGAGGCACGCTTGTTCCTCGATAACATGCGCCTGCAGGCCTGACCTGACGCGGCCCTTGCTGCCTAGCGAGCGAGGGCTGTATTCGCCTGGTACTGACCGAAGAACTCGAATTCAACCCGGCGGTTCGCTGCACGGCCAGCGGGGGTGTCATTCGCGGCGATGTAGTCGCCCTCCTGCCCCTCAGCGCTGATTTTCGCCGCTGCTACGCCACGCCGAACCAGGTACATCTTCGCCGCCTGCGCCCTGAGCAAGGCAACCCGGCGATTTGCCTCCACCGTGCCCACACTGTCGGTAAAGCCGACGATCTTCACCTGCAGCGCGTCCTGCGCCGAGCGCACCAGAACGTCGCCATCCTCGGCGCTGGGGCTGAAGCGTGAGTGGCCGAACGCAAAATTGAGCGTCATGTGGTTGATCGAAGTCTGGATCTGCTCCTGCCGCGCCCTGATTGCCAAAAGCTCCTGACGGCTGCCATTGGCGTCGGCTTCGGCCGCAGCCAGCCGCACCCGCAAGCTCTGGATTTCGCTGTTCAGGGCATTGATGGTCTGCTGCATTTGTGCGGTGTTCTGCCCTTGCACCGAGGGTGCCACATAGGGCACCGGCGCGGCCGGGCTCTCCACCAGCTCGAACCCTGCGAAAGCCTTCGGTGCAAGTACCACCGAGAGGGCGGTCATTACCAGCGGCAGCCACCTGCGAGGGGTGGAAACGAGGGTGCTCATACATCTCTCCAATATCGCAGGATCACGAAAACGATGGCCGACCAGGCATACCCCAGCAGCAATACCAGGATGCCTGCCAGCAGGTAGATACGCAGCGGGTCCGTGGCATCCTGGCCCAGCGGCTGAAGCCCGGGAACCAGGGTGGCCGGGAACCAGGCGAACAGCAGCGCCACCAACGGTGCGAGCCACAGGCCAAGGCGCAGCTGACGATGGTCGCCCCCGCGCGTCCACCAGGCGTACCAACCCAAGCTGAGCAGGTAGGCAGGCAGCAACATGACGCTCAGCAACAGGGCTGAAAAGGACAATGCCGCGGCGTAGAAGCGCGGCGAACCTTGGGCCATTTCACCCATCAGGGTCGCCACCACCGCAATGGCAAAAGCAACCAGCGCCACCTGCAGAGGCACCGACAGCAGCCACAGGGCTGCGCGTCGATCGCCCACGGCCGTGAGGCCTGGCTTCACGGCAGGTGGAGGTAATGCGTAGGACATGCCTGGAAACTCCTTGTAAGGGTCAGCCGGACGGCCAGATTCAGGAGAACTGCCGCTGTGTGCCAGCCAACGTTCAACATCCTGTCATCTATCAAAATGACCTGTTAGAAAAATGTCGAAATTGATGGTGAGTATGAATTTGAGGCCTTTTGCCGTCAAGGTTTGAATCTTCGTCATAGGCAGGCTCTCACTTGACCAAGCGCAGGGCGTAGCGCACACTCGAGGCATGTAAAAAACATTTTTCTGACAACCAGAATTGATAGCACTTTGTCATCCAGAAGGATCTGCCGCATGAAAGCTCTGCACCTCGCCCTGCCGCTGCTGGTTTCGCTCGCCTGCACGTCGGCATACGCCGCAAACATCGATCAGGCCGAAGCCAATGCACGCATTACTCAGGCCCTGACCTGCAAGCGCAACGTTTCCCCTAAACAATTCGAGGCGCTGGTCAAGGCCGCAAACGGCAAGGCCATCGTGCAGGCCTCGGACCTGTCCGACGGCGAGTACACCGTGCCGAACCCGCTGGACGTTTACGGCCGCGCCGTGACCAAGCTTGCAATGCACCCAGGCTCCAATGGCGAAGGTGACTTCGATACGTACTCCGGAGCATTCACCGGCGAGAGTATCCAGGCGGTGGCCAAGCTGGCCGACATCCCCAAGAACGAATTCGGCCAGTTCAAGAAAGAAGTCGGTAACCACGACCTGTGGCTGTATGAGGATGGCAACGACACCTACATCAGCTGCTCGTACGACATGCGCACAGTGGTGAAGACCATCAAGAGCACGGCCCGCAAGGCAGCGGACGCAGTGCAGCGCGCCACCCAGTAACGCACCCGAACCTGTATGCGCTGAAGGGAGTCACGCCATGAGCTTCAGGACACTGGCTGCAAAGTTTCTGGAAACGGTCAAGGACGACCTGGGCATCCCTGCCCGTTTACGCCGGGTAATCGCCGACACTCCCAGTTTACGCATGCGGGTGGATGACACCGCCGCCGTCATCGCCTCGTCGAGCGTGGTGCGCTGGCATGAGTGGTCGCAACGTATCGGTTTCGGCCAGGGCAGGGAACAGAACGGTGAGGTTAGAGGCTGGCGCGCCAGCGGCGGCCATTACCACAGCGAGCATCGGCAGATCGCCGCACTGGCGCGGCTGGGCAAAACCGAAACCCTGCATGAATTCGCCTGTGACATCGGTGATGTGACTGGCCTGTCCGCCTCCAAATCCGAGCTGTACCGGTTTTTCTCCCTGCAACAGATGGCCGAGCAAGCCTGCCAGGCTTTCACCCGCGATATGAGCCAGGAGGGGCTTGTGCAAAACCTGCGCTGGCCGGAGATCGGCATCGTGCATGGCGCCAGCGACTTCATGGTGCGCTACGACTGGGATGATGGCCTGTATCTGGCCAACAGCGGCGGTTCGCACCACTTCGTCGCCGCCCGGCATATCGCCGGGCAGTTGCAGCAGCCGGTTGCGCTGCAGGGTCGCCTTGTCCGCAACGGCCTCGATGCCGGGGCCGCCGCTCAGCTGAACGATGAGTACGCCATCTATGCCGTGAACAAGGACGCGTTCTTCACTGAAGCACTGGATGCCTTGCGCGACTTCAAGGCCACTCACTACTGGGGCGACCTGCCGCAACCGTACGACGACGGTATGGCGGTCTTCCTGCCCAGAGAGGAAGCGCGCTCACGCAAGGTTGCGGAAATTTTCGCCAGCGAAGGGTTTACCGATGTAGGTGAAATGCTGGTGGAACTGGCGTCGCCAGATGCGGCAGTGGAGCGCCGGGCGCGCCAGGAAATATTGCGCGCGCGCATTGAAGCCCTGCCAGGCCTGGAAGCAAAAGCCGGGGTGGCACACCTCTTTGGCAAACACGCGGCAGCCGCCCTGCGCGATGAGCTGCCGACACAAGTGGACTGGCAAACCGTGGAGCAGGCCACCCTGGATGAAGCCTTCGGCATTCACCAACTCGACGCCCAAAGTGTTTACGAAGCGCTCGCCCAACATAGCCCGGGCGCCGTTTCGAGGCATTCACTGCAAACACTACGCGCCACAGTCGCTGGCTACGCGGCGCTGCATGAGCGCCAATTGGCCAACTTGCCTACGCCCGAGGCACCAAGCCCCGACTGACTGCGGGGACGCCTGCTCACTCCGCATTCAACTCAGCCAGAGCAATATTGTCCAGCCAAGTGATGAATGCGCGCTGCGGCTTGCTCCTGAGCGCGAGCCTGCTCGCAAGCCCACGAAAGCGTCGCCGAATCAGGAACATGCCCAGTGATAGCCTTTTTAGCGATGAACCACAGGGCGCGCATGACAAACAGCGGATCTTCAGTCAGTCGCGTATCTCCCGAGGTCTGCAGGTAAGCAACAAGCGCCTGGGTCGCACTGACCAACCCCTTGTCCTGACTGAACTGGACCAATGTACCCAATGCCTGCGGATGCATTGAAGGGTGAATCGTCAGCGGCGTGCAGCGTTCGGAATCGAGCAAATCCCAAAACGTCACGCCGTCCTTGCAGACCATGCCCACACGGCGACCACCCGCCATGTCATCGACCTCGATGAAGGTGCCTGGCTGGTATTTGTGGATTTTCATGTTCTAACCCTTACCGATTGACTGGCCGACCATCGCCGGCAACAGGTGCATTCTAAGCAAGCAGGTTGCAAAAAGCGTTACTGCAGTGTTTGCCATCGCCCGTATGTGTAACAGCATTGCCTCACTCAGGGCTCCGGGGCCTCCCAGGTAACGGTTCGCTGCTGCTCGGGCACAACAGGGCAGTCAACCATGGCACGAACCAGTGGCCTGCCATCCGCCCCGGCAATTTCGTATTCGTCCTTCAAGCTGCTTTCCGGCCGTTCTACGATCCATTGCGCAACCTGAGTGAGGCCCTCGCGGATGACCCCCGCCTGTGCACCCGGCGCCACGTGCTGCATGTCTATCGCGATCAGGACGCCGCGCTCACCCGCGAATGCCGGCGCCTCATGCACAGCCTCCAGGCTGCCCACCACATTGCCATTGGTATCGTGGAGCGCAATCGGGTCATTGATACTCAGCGAGCCTCGATTGCGGGTCAACTCACCGGCATCGGCAACAATGCGGGCGGCCTCGTAGCCAAAGCCCAGGTCAGCAAAGGCAGAAGAACCTTCGGGGTCGACCCGAAGCACTGCATACTTCGCCGACACGCTCGCGCCTGGTATAGGCACTTCCTTCAGGGCCAGGCGCTGGATATGGTCGACCTCAGGCTTTGAGCCCGCGAGCAATGACGAGAGCTCTGCCACTTGCTTGCGCGACTCGGCGGCATTGGCATCGAAGTCGTCATCGATCAGCCCCATGGCGCCAGCCATGTTTTCCGAAGGTTTATCCGGCACGGCTGAAGGGTTGCTGAGCTTGCCATCCCACCCAGCCAGCGTCTGCCCCACATGCCTGCCTATTTGCTGGATGAGAGGTGCAGCGAGCGAGCGATCATTTTCGAAAATGACTTTACGACCGCTCACTGCATGGTCGAATGGTTTTTGTTGCCATGCGAGGAAACCGGACGTGCTTCCCCACCCGATAAAATTCAATGTGCCGCTCTCAGCAGGAAACGGCCGGTTATTGATGCGGGTGTAGGACCCATCCGCTTCCCGCTTGAACGCTTCATTACCCTTGAGCAACCGGGAGTCAATCAAAGCCTCTTGCAACCGCTCGGGGTCTTTGA
>Ga0213829_1001771_pt1 | contig 14892 bp, 12 predicted proteins | sample MC6MC0896MG_FD_180665 | JGI IMG/M metagenome (GOLD analysis project Ga0213829, IMG submission 180665) | Enriched soil aggregate microbial communities from Iowa State University, Ames, United States - MC6-MC0896-MG | ecosystem: Environmental > Terrestrial > Soil > Unclassified | place: USA: Iowa...
CAACCCCTGCCCATTACCGTGTAGAGCATTTCGACGCCATGAATCATATACCAGGCAAGATCCAAGTGATGAGATTCAAGTTCAGCATAGGTATAAATCTCAGCACCTAGTACACGACCGATTGAACCGTCTTTTACCTTTAACACGTTGGCATCGTAACGTAATGATGAACTTGAGAACAAGGGTACCTGTTTACTTTTTGCATAGGCGAAAATAGCTTCAACATCCCTGAGATCCTGTGCCATAGGCTTATCAATAAAACAGGGTTTCCCTGCTGCTATTACTTTTTTAGCTTGCTCCAGGTGCACCCTGCCATCGTTCGATTCAAGGAGCACATAATCCACCTCCTCCAATAATTGATCCACCGAATCGACTATCTTTACTCCCATACCAACCATGGCTTTTATAATATCAGGCTTCATTTTCAACGCTGATGGAATATCTTTACTACCATGAGGATAAGCCGCCACAACCCTGTACCCCCTATCAGAAAGCACGCCCTCATTGATATCTTTAGTAAACATCTGACTATGGATAGTATCTAATCCGATGACACCGATCCTCTTTTGTTTGTGTTCTTTTGTTTTAGCAGAAAGCTGATTTGCCAAAACGAGCCCTCCTCCCAAAACAACCATTTGTGAGAGGAATTTTCTTCTATTATTCATGATCATTTTATTTTGGCATTGGTGGTAACGTAAAACCATTCCGGTAAGTATGCTTGATCCACTCCTCCGCACTTTCTCTTGCATTTAGTTTGACGTAATCACGGATAAAGCGAGGATCACCGTCCACTACTTCAAACTCATCAACCGAGACTACCCGTAGCTCATCATTTGCATTGATATTGGTAAACTTCATATTTTCTCCATCCCAAAGTAAGTCCCTATTCAGCCCCTGTAGACGAACGGCCAATACGCCCATAACGACCATTTCATTGAACGGTCCTGAGAAGGAAAAATTTGAACTTGCTTCTGTCCGATTACCTTTAGATTCTTTTGCAGCTCTGATCCAATCCTGTTCATGTGCGTTGGTGCTCCAGATATCTCCATTGCCCCCGGGGATACGAGGAATCCAAGATTTCGGTTTTTGAAAGTGAGCCATGTTTTCTACTGGTAAAAGCGTAGGATTCATCCCATAGCAGCCTGTCATAATCTTTCCTTTTTTACCCACAAATATGATCCCTCCATTTTCATCGCCCATCATCACGCCATCTCTGAGCTCCGCTGGACGTTCCGGGCGCAATCCACCATCATACCAATAAACATCTACCGCAGGCATATTGACCTTACCCATTTTTGCTCTGGCCGGAAAAGTATATTTTACCATTTCGGCATGCGGTGGTGAATATAAATTACTTAGTGTCGAACTGCCATTTACCTTTACAGGATATTTGAGGCCCAATGCCCAATATACCGGATCCATAATATGGCAGGCCATATCTCCTAATGCTCCGGTACCAAAATCCCACCAACCACGCCAATTCCAAGGCGTATAGACACTATTATAAGGTCTTTTTTCAGCACTTCCAATAAACAGATCCCAATCTAGTGTATCTGGAATAGGCATGGTTTGTTTTGGTTTCATTAGACCTTGTGGCCAAACCGGACGATCCGTCCAACAGTGTACTTCATATACCTCCCCAATACTATCGGATTGAATCCATTCAGCAATCTCCCTACACCAGTCAAAAGAGTTTCCCTGATTCCCCATTTGGGTGGCAACCCCATATTGTTTAGCGAGTTTTGTCAATAAGCGGGATTCATACACTGAGTAGGTAAGTGGTTTTTGCGTATAGCAGTGTTTCCCCAATGTGATGGCATGGGCTGTAACCCCAGCATGGGAATGATCAGGTGTGGCAACCATGACCGCATCTATTTCTTTTCCGATCTGATCAAACATCTGCCGCCAGTCTTTGAATCTTTTTGCCTTGGGGTAATCGTCAAAAGTTTTTTGGGCATACTTCCAGTCTACATCACATAGGGCGACAATATTCTCAGTTTTCATGTTGGATAGGTTTCTACGTCCCATTCCCCCCACACCTATACCTGCAATATTTAATTTATCACTCGGAGCAACATGTCCAAATTTTTTCCCTAAAACCGTATTTGACACGATGGTAAAACCCGTCAACAGGGCCGTGTTTTTTATGAAATCTCTTCTCGAATTTTCCATTTTATAATGCTACTTTTTAGAATTAATAATTTTCGTTTTGAACCAAAACACCATTTGATCGGTCGATTTCCACTTGTGGAATAGGGAAAGGCCAGCTCTTATCACTCGCATCACGCCCTTTATTCGCAAATCCGTATTTCGTATAGAAAGCCTTCATAGTGGTTACATAGGTACCCCAACGGATCAGATCGTACAATCGAAATCCTTCGAGAGCGAGCTCGTTTCTTCTTTCCAGACGAATAGCTTCCAAGACATTCGTTGAAGGCTTAATTGCAAAATTGAGTTGGAACTCTTGCTCACTAATTGCTTTTAGGTTTTGACCAAATAGACGAAAAACCGTAGGATCATCGACTTTTTTTGTCGTGACAAAAGCCCGATGCCGGACCTGATTAAGTTTCTCCAGTGCATCATTTACATTTCCGCCAAGTTTAATCGTCGCCTCGGCATAGATCAGTAGTATTTCTGAATACCGTATCCAATAGGGCTGCCAATTACTCCTTTGCAGGTCGTTATTTTGGCGGTATTGCTGTGGTACAAAAGCTTTTCTGCTCTGTTGTAGATTAAAGTCGTTGAAATAGCCCTTGTAGTTGTGTATTTCTTCTCCCCCTGCGGAAGTTTTGAATATATCATTATGACTGATGATGGTCATCATCTTGCGGGGATCTGCGGCATCAAAACTACTTGCGAGATCACGCGTGGGTGTATTCCCACCCCAACCACCGACATTGTTCCGACCTACATTCATGATCGCAAAGGGATCGCCACCTAGCCCGTAGGCAGGATCATATTGATGTAGAATTCCAAAAATACATTCAGAGGAGAATGGTCCTATCTTATAATCTCCACGAAATAGATCATTATAATCAGCCAATAGCGTGAGATTTCCCTGTGTAATAATATTTTGGGCGGCTATTCTGGCTAATTCATACTCGGCCTTTGCATCCCCCTTCATACGGGACTGTCCCATTAATCCTGCAAAGAACAGCGCTGCCCTTGCCTTAATAGCCAAAGCAGCATCTCTGGAAAGGCGGCCAGTCTCAGCTGCTGTAAGTTGAGAACGACGAGGAAAATTGGGTTCCGCAATCGCCTCATCCAGATCTTTCATCACTTGCACCCGGATATCCTCAATGGGCGATTTGGCCTTTCTTACCGTTGGATCTTCAACTGTAACAATCAATGGAATATCCTTAAACACTGTCACAAGATCAAAATAATACCATGCACGCAACATCTTTACTTCGGCGATATAACGAGCCAGTACCTCCTTGGAGAGTTTTACACCATTTTGGATTAAATTTTCACCTTGTTTTATCAATCCTTCCAAAGCTTGGTTGCACTTCCCGATTCCCCGATAACGATTGGACCAGGTTTCGTTGAGCAGTGCATTGGAAGCCAAAGGACGACCTGTCCCTACTTCGGTTGTTTGTGGTCGATCACCTGGATCTGATCCGCCGGCATCTGCATTATCCACGCTTTCGTCCATAATAGCGACCTTATTTACCGTATACCCCCATCCATCGGCCAAAGGCTGGTAACAGCTCGTGACAAGCTTCAAGCCTGCACCATCAGTTTTAAAAAATTCTTCTTCATTGAGTACTCCATATGGATCTCGGGTTAAATAATTTTTTTTACAACTCGTATTCATGCAGAGTATGCCGAGCAACAAGAGAGGGAATTTTGTAATTTTCATAACTAAAAACTTAAGTTTAAACCTAGCATCCAAGATTTTGCTACCGGATAATAACCTTGATCAACACCCATATTTAGTGGAGAGCTATTTCCTATCTCAGGATCAAGCCCCGAGTATTTGGTAAACGTAAATAGGTTGTATGCACCTGCCCATACACGTAGCCCTTTTAACTGTAATCGGTCCAAAGTGTATGAGGGCAAAGAATAACCCAACTGAATAGATTTGATCCGTAAGTAAGATCCATCTTCAACTAACCAATCGGAGATCTGTAAATTATTTTGATTCGACGAGCTAATTTTAAACTGACTTTGGCTAGAATTTCCGGGAGACCAAGCTTCGGTCAATAATTCTTTTGGCGCATTGTACCAGCCTACTCCGGACTTCATATCAATTTTAACGATATTCATGATATCGTTGCCTATTGTCCCCTGAGCTAACACCTTTAGATCGAAGTTTTTATAGTCAGTACCCAAAGTAAATCCGTAGGAAAGGTCAGGGAATGGATCTCCGATATAGGTTCTATCACTGCTATTGATAATTCCATCTCCATTAATATCAACAAATCGCAGATCGCCCGGTACAGCTCCAGTTTGCCCTGATTGATCTACCTCAGTTTGGTTTTGGAATATTCCATTGGTTTTAAAACCATAATAGTAACCAATAGGCATATTTTCCTCCGTCAACGTCGTCGTGTAACTGATCCAACCGCCACCTGGAATGGGCTCGCCCCCGCCAAGCGACAATACCCTATTTTTAAATGTAGAAGCATTTGCACCAACGGAATAGCCTAATTCACCTATCTTATTGTGATATTTGACGGCAAATTCCAACCCCATGTTTCTGACGGATCCTGCATTTGTCCAGGGACTGTTTGAGTACCCCAAATAATTTGGCAAAGGCACGGTCAACAACATTCCTTTGGTGTCTTTCTTATAATAATCAATATTAAATTCCAGCTTGTTTTGTAAAAATGAAAGGTCTACACCGACATCAAGCTGTTCTGTTTTCTCCCACTGAATATTGGTATTCCCAAAATAATTACTTCCTCCACTTAATTGAGGTACATAATTACCATAGTAATAATACCCCTGATTACCCGAATAGGTTGTCAAATAAGCCCCCCGGCCAATATTTTGATTACCGATATTTCCCCAGCTCGCACGAAGCTTTCCCCTCGACAGCCAATTAATGTCTTTGACAAAATCTTCATCCGCAAAATTCCAGCCTACAGAGATGGAAGGAAAAGCACCCCATTTCTTATCTGTACCAAAATTGGAAGAACCATCGTAACGAAAATTTCCGGTAAGCATATACTTGTTTTTGTAGGAATAGAAAACACGCCCAAAATATGAATTAAGCGCACTTTCCCATTTGGTACCCGAAGCTTGCGGATTAATGGTCCCAGCATCGATGATCCATTGACTTGGTGCATTTGATACAAAACCTTGCTTCGATGCCCCCGAAGATTCGAACGACCACTGTTCTGCAGATGTCCCTAATAAAGCCGTAAAATGATGGTCATTCCATTTTTTTTCAAAGCTTAAGGTATTTTCCCATACATAGTAATCCGTTTTGGAATTATAAGCTCCAACGGTAGCGTCAGAGTTAAATTGGTTTCCATTGAGATAGTATTTAGGTGCAAATGAATTGGATACACCAGTTGCTAGATCCAGCCCCAAATTACTTCTGAATTTAAGCCAATCTGTAAGCTTCACATCAATACTTCCACCTCCTTTGATCGCCTTTCCTTTCCATCTATTTTTTTCATAAATCGCCGTCTGCGCAACGGGGTTTTCTTTATTAGTCATCAATATAGGACTATAGTAAGACCAGGGATTATTGACATCAATCTTATCCAGAAACAACGCATCCTTTAGAAATCCCGGGATATCTGTCAGATTATTGCGGTATACCGGAGAAATAGGATCCGCAACAAATGCGATAAAAGCAGTATTAAAGCCGGGGCTATTTTCAAGTACATTCCCCCGACCTTCGCTCACAATACCGATATTAGCGGACAATTTCAGCCATGACCTAAGATTATGTTCAATATTCGTGCGGAAGGAGATCCGGTCATAATTAGACCCTTTAATAATCCCCTCTTGATTGAGATAATTGACGCTAGTCCGATAAGATAAATCTTTCATTCCTCCAGAAACTGATATATCATAATTCTGGATCAGCGCACTTTTCTGATTCACTTCCTTCCACCAGTTTGTCCCTTCCTCATTGCCGTTGTTACTCCGCAAAAACTTGAGTACTTCTTGCTTATTTGCTTCCGTAAAATAAGGTGATAATCCAGCATTGGTATTTGCAAGGTTTTTATATTCCATAAACTCCTTCGCATTCATCATATCGTATACCTTTACTGGATTCTGGAATCCAAAATATGTATCAAAACCTATCAGATTGGACAATTTATCCCCTCCTTGGCTACCCTTTTGTGTGGTGACCATAATAACACCATTCGCTGCCCTCGACCCATAAATTGCAGTTGCAGAGGCATCTTTAAGTACTTCCATAGACTGGATATCATTGGGGTTTAACCAGCCTATATCAGCTTGCGGCAAGCCATCGACAACATATAGAGGATTGTTGTCATTAACTGTCCCAATACCCCGGATGCGAACCGCGGGTGGGGTTCCCGGACTTCCGCCTGTCGAAGTTATTTGCACGCCAGCTGCTTGCCCTTGAAGCGCTTCTGTCGCATTCCGTACAGGCATATTGCGTAACTCCTTCCCTGAAATTTGGTCTACAGCCCCTGTAAGATCACGTTTTAACTGCGTGCCGTATCCAACAACGACAACCTCATCCAGTCCTCTAACTTGAGGCTGTAGCGTGATTTGCTGCAAGCCATAATTTTGGATCCTCCATTCCAATACATTATAACCCAACAAGCTGATTTCAATTATTTGGTTCAACTCAATATTTTCAAATAAAAAGTTACCATTTTGATCAGTCGAGGTCGCTCTGTTTGTTCCCTTAACTTTTACAGTCACTCCATGCAGGGCTTGGCCTGAAGGATCATTTACAATTCCTTTTAGCCCCTTTTGTTGCTTGGTCTCAACAGATGAAGAACTCGCGCTAGACGATTCACGGATGAAGATTGTCTTATCTTTAATCTCATATACAAGATCATAGGGATCTAAACATTTAGATAAAACGTGATTTATATCCGCATTTTTAAATGTAAGATTAATCGCTGATATTCGATCCAACTGCTTTTGGCCGATAAGAAAATCATAATTGGTTTGCTTTTGGATCTGTGATAACACAGACTTTAATGAAGCATTTTTCATGTTTAGGGTCAACTTTTGACTGTAGGCATGTCCATATACATGTACAAAGCTACTTGTCAATAGAATGGTCATGACCCGGGATAAGGAACGACATCCAATAAAATAACCCGAACGGCCTTTCATAGCGGATGATTTAAACTTCTTTATCATAATAGATGGTATAAAAATTAGATTATAAGTAGTTGATGGTTATAAATGGTTTAGTCTCTGATCAACACCCTCCTTTCTTTGATGGTGAAATGGTTATTGGATATTTTTTCCAATTGTTCCAATATTTCAACAATGTTTTTGTTTTTATTGAAAGAGCCTGTATAACGTTCACGGCTCAAGCTTTTATTATCGATTCCCCGAATGTCATACCAACGGCTTAACTCTCCGATAATCTCTTCGACACTTAGGTTATTAAAATAGATAAGACCATTTTTCCATGCAACAAAATCTTCTACATTGACATTGGAGAGATTGATCTTACCCGATTCCTTAACAGTAGCCTGTTCACCCGGAACGAGCAATGAGCTCGCTTTGGAAGAATTAAGACGGACAGATCCCTGTAGAAGAGTGGTTTGTATCTGCTTTTGATCTGGATAGGCTTTAATATTGAATTTGGTACCAAGAACGGTTACTTTCGAGTATTTCGATAAAACAACAAATGGCTTCTGTGGATTATGGGCTACTTCAAAATACGCCTCACCTACAACTTCGACAGTCCTATTGGTTCCACCGGTAAAACTGGGAGGAAATTTAAGGGAGCTGCCACTATTAAGCCACACCCGAGTGCCATCTTCCAATATGATATTGGATGTCGCTCCTTTCTTTGTAGAAAAGATATTCGCCCCTATATTTTTGTGTTTAATGATAGGGACAGCAGAATTTACAGCATAGCGAATTCCCCCATCCTGCATAACATCAATCTGGTAACCATTTTCATAATATGCCGATGATCGTTCCTGTATTTTTAAGTTTATCACATGGCCGTCAGCGAGGCGAAGCACTGTGCCATTGCTGTCCAACAAAGGAATAGCTGAATCCAGTTGGGATGCAACTGATGTCTCATCCATATTTACTGGAACAAAAAATAAATACCTGGATAGGAAGAACAAGAATATAGCGGCAACCGCTGCCGCTGCTAGCCAACGGAACGGATATATTGTTTTTGAGGAAGGTCTTATCTTGTGCTGGATGGATTGAAGGATGCTATCATGAGCATATTCAACGTCCACGTCTTCAAAAAACAGATCCGTTGTATCTATTTCATCATAAAGATCATAAAGTTGTTGCTGCTCTACATTTTCAATTATTTGCGAAAATTCAATTTGCTCCTCCGTATTTAAATCTTCGGAAAGATATTTTCTTAGCAAAAATTTCAATCTGCTGTTATACTCCATTACCAATTTTCTTATTAGGTTTATATAGAGTACACCACTGGTCGCATTAGGGGACTAGAAAAAAATTAAAAAAAATTTACCGAGATAAGAAATACAGTGATGGTAATAAATTCATGGCCTTTAAAGTGCATTTTCAATATAGCTAAAGCGGCGACCATGTGATTTTTAACCGTATTAGGAGAAATAGAGAGTCGTTGTGCAATCTCAGCGTGTGTCAGGTCTTCTTCGCGGCTCATCTGAAACACTTTCCTTTGCATTGACGTCATCTCTGCCATAGCCAACTCCAACAGTTTTTTTATATCTTTAATGCCAAAAGGATTCTCAACGAAGGATTCATTGATTTGCATCTGCTCCACCTGATGTTCTTTGTGCTTTTCATAACGGAGCACGCTGCGCAATTTGTTAAGCGATTTTTGCTTGCACATTACATACAAAACCAACCATAGCTCCTTTTCTTCACCAAGACCTTCCCGGCAATTCCAAAGATGGACAAATACCTCCTGAAGAATATCTTCAGCTAAAAAGCGGTCTTTAATAATATAGAAAGCCATAGCATATACCTTCTTTGCATATTTATTATAGAAGAAGGTTAACGCAAGTTCGTTCCCTTGTTTTAATTTATTCAGGTTTTCACAATCCAGTGATTTGGTCCTATTGATCATGGTCGAGATAAATGCATCGGAAAGACCAAACTACAAAAATTTATGTAAAATAGTTTAATTAAAGAACTTTAATTAAACTATTTCCTCCATTTACATAAATTATAACAATAAGACCTCTCTTCAATGGGACCGCATAACTGCTAAAACCTTCTATAAAGTATATTGTATAAAACAATAACAAGAAAAAAGAAGTTATAAAATAGAATATTGGTTTTCACAATTCATTCAGCACCGTCATCAGATCTCAAATAAATACCAAGTATGTTCAAAAGACTCTTATTTTATTTCCTATTCGCTCATCTATTATGCTCTACAATGCAAGCACAAGAAAAACTCGCTCTAGATCCGAAACTAGAAGTCGCGGCATCTTTTGGCCCCTACCGTCCCATAGGCGTCAGCGCAACTTCGACAAATAGATTATTCGTATCATTTCCTAAACAAAACAAAGATTATCGGTACGCCCTTACTGAAATCATTGATGGTAAAAGCACCCCCTACCCTAATGAAGCATGGAATAGTCAAGGGGACGAAAGTTCACATTTTGTAAACGTTCAGGACATCTTTGTGGATGCACAGGACAATTTATGGGTATTAGACTCTAAACCATCTACCTCTGGCTCTATTTTCGGTCCAGATGGTGTAGCTCCTACCGGACAATTCAAACTCCTTAAAATCGACACAAAAAATAATCAAATAGCACGAATTTATACATTTGATGATCTTGACAAAGCGAAATCAGGTTTGAACGATGTACGCATTGACCTCGAAAAAAATCTAGCCTATCTTTCCGATCCTGGTCAGGCCGCAATAATTGTTCTTGATCTTCAATCAGGAAATAGTAGAAAAGTACTGGAAAAAAGCTCCTTCACATTAGCTGATCCGGAAGTTGTCATTTCCTATTCCGGCATAGACATGCGTTATAAGGATGGGAAACCCTTTCTCTCTCACGTTAACGGGATAGCGTTAAGTCATGACTTCAATTACTTCTATTTTAAACCAATTAATAAAAAGCACTTGTACCGCATCGCTACAAAGTACCTTGCGGATGATACACTATCCCAGTCAGCCCTGCAAGGCAAAGTAGAAGACATGGGAAATGTAGGCGTTACACATGGCTTGCTTGCCGATCGGAACGGTAATATTTATCTGACGACCTCAATGGATTACAGTATCAAATACTTGAGTCCAGATGGACAAATTCATTTATTGACACAGGACCCCAGATTGTTATGGCCGGATTCTTTGGGTATAGATGGTAATGGTTATCTTTACTTTTCATGTGCACAACTATCCAGAGATCCGCAATGGAACAATGGCATAGACCGCGTTGAATTACCCTATCAGGTTTATAAAATAAAGTTGCCAAAGTAATGATGTATACTAAAAAAAACATATAAATGAATTCATTGATAAAACAGCTCGCTCTAGTACTGCTCAGTTTCGTCTATTCGTTATCAAACGCGCAGACAGATCGCCCTGTACTGGATATTATGCTCAATAATTATCAATATCCTTATGAAGTACATTACTTGAATTTAAAGAGTCAGGGTGAAGAAATAAAAATGGCCTATATGGATGTCAGCTCACAACAACCAAATGGTCAGACCATGTTATTACTCCATGGCAAAAATTTCAACGGAGCATACTGGAAAACAACCATTCAGGCACTAAATTCGGCTGGGTATCGCGTTATAATACCTGATCAGATTGGATTTGGCAAATCTTCGAAACCCACAGCCTATCAGTTTACTTTTCAGCAGCTAGCCCAAAATACAAAATTGCTTTTAGACAAGTTGGGACTTGATAAGGTCGCCTTACTTGGCCACTCTATGGGCGGGATGCTTGCAACGAGGTTTACATTAATGTATCCCGAAACTGTGGAAAAACTTGTTTTAGAGAATCCCATTGGGCTGGAAGACTGGAAACTTGTCGCTCCTTATACTTCCATCGACCAAAATTTTCAAACGGAATTAAAAGCGGGATATGAAGCTGCAAAAAAGTACCAAAGCGGCTTCTATTATGACAACAAATGGAAGCCGGAATATGATGAATGGGTATACCTACTTACGGGCTGGGCAAAAGCTAAGAATTATTCCATCGTTGCCATGGTAAATGCCAAAACATCAGACATGATCTTTACCCAGCCTGTTGTTTATGAATTTCAGCATATAAAAACACCCACGCTCCTCATCATCGGTACGCGAGATAGAACTGCGATTGGTAAAGCCAACGTAAAAGATCCTAACGTAGCCGCAAAAATGGGGCTGTATCAGTATTTAGGAAAGGAAACACAACAAAAAATCAAAGGGTCAAAACTCGTCGAGCTTGATAACGTCGGACACCTGCCCCATATTGAAGCTTTCGACCGATTTATCAGACCCCTTGTTTCGTTTCTGAATGACTGATAGCATCATTTACTCCGTCTAAGGGGCTCAACAAAAAAATTCTTCTGTATATTGTTGTTGAATAATGAGAAGCATTCCCCCCACACATTATCTTTTCAAACACTTTTGCTACAAGATGTCATGTGCTCTACGAAAGCTAAGCAGTTGCACAAACTGCTTATTGCTCATTTAAAAACACAAACAACTACCGATCAAACAGATAAGAAAATCCTTTTTTTATCATTAAGTTTCCGCCGATAGGAATAAAGCGAGATCGCTCTAACCTTAACCAACAATATATTTAGCAAAAAAAATCAACAAAATTTTGTAAAACTAATATTTTTAGTATATTTGAATATCAATTTTAGACAAGGTCTTTATGGAACAGGCAAAAGGATATGACAATAAGGAATTACATGTTGGCGATATTGTTCGCTTCCATACCCCCTATCCCGATGAGGATCCTCATACAATCTTTATTGTACTTTGGTCGTATTACGATCCGGAAGGTAAATCGTCAAGAGCTGAAGTGGTTAAATTTGATCCAGTTCTTAAACATTATCCTGTGATTCAAAAATGGTTTATTCGAGACTTGGAAAGAGTACCCGAAGTCAGCCCTGAATTACTCCAACAGATTGCGTTATTTATGAAAAGTAAACTGGGGAATGCGATCATAAGCAAGTTGGTAGTTTAAATAAAGTCCTACAAAAAAGTATAAAAACACGATGGAAAATAAATTCAAAGCAAACAGAGAATTCACATCACGATCGATATGGTCCGATTGGCGTGAACAACTTAAAGAAAGTGAAATAAATGGTTTACTTCAACGACTTGAAGTGATGGATCGGGAGATACTGGTTGATTGGCTGCAATGGCATAATCCAAAAGGCAACTACACTGACCGTAAATGTATGGAAAATAATGTAAAACCGCTATGCAAATCAAAAGCCGTAGAATATACCTATAGAGAGATCTTGCGCAGTCATACGAAAAAGCAGTTTAATAGCATTTCGAATGGCCCAATACAACTTATGTTTAACAATTAATTGCTCAAACTATGGAATCTTTCATCAAACAGATTATCGGTTATCAATTACCAAAAATCATCGCAATGGAGTCGCAACGAAAGGATTGGCGCTATCAGTTGCTGGATTTAAAAGATAAAACACTTTTTGATAGGCTCTCACTTATGAAACGACAAGAATTGCTCCAATGGCTTCAATGGAATGATCGCAATGGGATTTATACAGACTATGACTGCATTCGAAAAGGCATTCCTTTATTCACAAAAATGCAGGCTCTAGCCACAGTCTATCATCATATTATGCGCGACCATGAAAATTGGGATGGATATATGGGGAAAGAATATATCCGTGGAAATATCCTTTAGACAAAAAATGGGCTTCATTAACGAAGTACATAACACGATTCATTGTAGGACTTGCTATGGACGCACCTCCTTATCTTAATGTTTTACTTAACGTTTTGACAAACCAAAAAACTCCACCTAAATTTATTTTAAATCATTTAGTTTAGCTATATTAGAGATTCCAAGTCTACACTATGGGAATCAATTATTCGCTAAATATCCAAACATTTGAGGAATACTATGATCAATGGAGTCCCAAAGTATTCCAATATGCGTTCAATAAAACCAGATCATCTTATTTAGCCGAAGAAACTGTACAGCGTGTTTTTATTAAGCTTTGGAAAAACTTAAATGAAAAAAATATTGATGCCACTGTAGAATCTCAGATCTTTTGTATTGCAAGGACAACAATTTTGGATCTGATCAAAGAAGAATATAATAGAAAGAAACTTCTTCAAACAGAAAATGAGCTCATTCAGCGCTATTCCCCACAAGATGATTACTATGCCAAACAGCTTGAAACTACATTACAACATATAATTAATCAATTACCCGAAAAGCGAAAACAGATCTTTATGTTGAGCCGCTATTCCAATCTATCCCATAAACAAATAGCGGATAAACTCTCCATATCATCCAAGACAGTAGAAAACCAAATTACCCTAGCCTTAAAAGCGATCAGAAAAGCATTATTGCTCTCCATACTGATGCTAAATCTTTTTTAATTTTCCTTTGGGGGATATCCTATTTTCAATCGTAATCAATATGTATGAAGATTACGAAAGAACTCGTTGAAAAATATCTCCGCGGAGAAGCAAATACCGAAGAAGTTAAAGCGGTTCAAAATGCACTGGATAATAACCAACTAAATTTGGACGATTGGCTTCCAGCAAGTGAATGGCACAATATAGAAGAACATGCAGCTTTTGAACAGCATGACTCAATCAAACAATCCCTGATCAAAAAAATTATGATAAGGGATACAAAACAACAAATCTATGTCCTACTGAAGTATGCTGCGATACTTTTACTTGTCGGAACACTAGGCTGGGAATCTTTTCAATATTGGAAGACAACAAATACGCCTACAATTACTTCTGTCCAAAAAAAACAAACTCCGAAATTGGAGTCTCCAAGCAACTTCTATTATATTAATTCTGGCAATTCGCCGATGCAGATAGATGTTCCTGATGGATCAAAAATTGAACTTTATCCTAATTCGGAAGTTAAATTTGCAGATAACTTTTCTTCGCTGTCTACCCGTGATATTCATTTAAAAGGAAAGGCAAAGTTTGTTGTTGCCAAAGACAAGTCAAGACCCTTTAATGTGCATACCACTGGGTTAACAACAACCGCATTAGGTACAATATTCAGCGTAGATGAGCTAAAATCTTCGCAAACAAAAGTCAAATTATTTGAAGGACGTATCCAATTAAAGAGCCTAAAAAATAAAACAGGCTCCCTTCCTCTGCTCCTTGAATTTATACCAAACGAAGAAATAACCATCGATCATCGACAACTTCAAATTATTGCGGAAGAACGGATGAATTCATCCAAATTCAACAGAAGAGGTTTTTATTCCGAAAAACAAAATACACTAATCTTCAAAAATTTAGCCCTTAAAGATCTACTGCATATTATAAGTCAAAACTATAATATCAAACTTGAATTTAATTCCGAAGCTATCGAAGACAAATATTACAGTGGCACCTATGAAAATGATCCTTCTGTCTTCCGAAAAATACTATCAGATATACAAGAACTCCATCACATTACCATAACTGTACAGAATAAAATATAATTCACTTATTTAATCCATAAATTATGCACAATTATTTACCTTCCAAACATGGCCTACTAACCATGTTTATGCTAAGAACCAATATCCGTGCTGATGTAAACTGGGGTTTACGTCTTGGACTAATGGGCCT
>Ga0213829_1001774_pt1 | contig 14873 bp, 9 predicted proteins | sample MC6MC0896MG_FD_180665 | JGI IMG/M metagenome (GOLD analysis project Ga0213829, IMG submission 180665) | Enriched soil aggregate microbial communities from Iowa State University, Ames, United States - MC6-MC0896-MG | ecosystem: Environmental > Terrestrial > Soil > Unclassified | place: USA: Iowa...
TCTTCTTCGCTTTTCGTCATGCTCAGCACCGGCGGTCGTTCATCGATGCGGGTGACCAGCAGCTGATCGATGCGATAGCTATCAATATCCACCACCTCGAACTTGTAGCCAGCAAACTTCACAAAATCGGTACGCTTCGGAATCTTACGCAACATATACATCATAAAGCCGCCGATGGTTTCGTAGTTGCCTGACTGCGGGAAATCATCAATGTCCAGCACGCGCATCACGTCATCAATCGGCGTACCGCCTTCAACCAGCCATGAATTCTCATCGCGCGCTACAATCTGCTCTTCCATACCCTGACCAACCAGATCGCCCATCAGCGTGGTCATTACATCATTCAGGGTAATAATGCCCACAACCAGCGCATATTCGTTCATGATCACCGCGAAATCTTCTCCGGCGGTTTTAAAACTTTCCAGTGCTTCAGAGAGGGTCAGCGTGTCCGGCACGATCAGCGCCGAGCGAATCTGCAGGCCGCTGTTCAGCGCCATGCTCTGATTACCCAGCACGCGCAGCAGCAGCTCTTTGGAGTCGACATAGCCAACGATATGGTCGATATCGCCGCTGCACACCAAAAACTTCGAGTGAGGATGCTGGGCGATTTTGGTTTTGAGGCTGGTCTCATCTTCGTGCAGATCAAACCAGACAATATTCTCACGTGAGGTCATGGAGGAGGGAACAGTACGTGACTCCAGCTCAAACACGTTTTCAATCAGCTCGTGCTCCTGCTTACGCAGCACGCCAGCCAGCGCACCCGCTTCAACCACCGCGTAGATATCGTCGGAGGTGATGTCATCTTTACGCACCATCGGCAGCTTGAAAATACGGAAGAAGACGTTAGCCAGGCCATTAAACAGAAACACCAACGGACGCATTATCAGCAGGCAGAAACGCATCGGGTTGATGATGCGCAGCGCGATGGTTTCCGGTGCGACCATGCCGACCCGCTTTGGGGTTAAGTCAGCAAACAGGATAAACAGGCTGGTGACGATGGTGAAGGAGCAGATAAAGCTGAGCTGCTCCGCCAGTTCCGGCGAGACAAACCGGTTAAACAGGCCGCTGAAAACCGGCGAAAACGCCGCATCGCCAACAATACCCCCCAGGATGGCGACGGCGTTGAGGCCAATCTGCACCACGGTGAAGAACATGCCCGGCGTTTCCTGCATTTTCAGTACGCGCTGCGCATTTACGTTGCCTTCATCGGCCAGCAGTTTCAGTTTGATCTTACGGGCGGCCGCCAGCGAGATCTCCGACAGAGAGAAAAAGGCACTGATTACGATCAGTAACAGAATGACAAGTAAGCTATCTAACATATGAGATCCAAAGGGTTATCCACTTGTCATTTTTGGCCTGGGCAGCGTGGGTAAGCGCAAACAGAGTTGGTTTATCCGTGAAACAAAGCTATCCGTGCCAAAAATGTCTGCGCCAGTTCGACAACAAACGACATGTCGGGGCAGAAATGAAAACAGGCGGCATGCCTGTGGTGGCCGATTATAGCAGGAGCGCTCATTGCGCCGCCAGAGGGCAAACCGCTGCTTAAGGGCGCATTAGCAGCCAGAGCGGCCGGTTACAGACTCGGATTTATCTGAGTGAGTCATATCGGACTGATCATTCCGACCCGCAGGAGTTGTATCGCTCACCCCATTTACCGACAATAGCCCCGTTATTTGACTTAGATGTCAGAGTTGCTCCGCCGTTTGCCATAAAGTGCGGCTATGATGAGGATGTTGCCGTTGCGGTAGTGCGGGCAAAGAAGATTAATAAGCGCCCCGCGGAAAAGGGGCCGGCATGATTAACAGGAGTACAGGTGCCACGATTTTATGTTTATTGCATGGCTGGCCTGCTGCTTGCCGCGCCCGCCCTTGAGGCGGCGACAGTGCGATTACAGGTAGACGGCTTATCCGGGGATCTGCAAAAGAATGTCAGAGCGCGTCTGTCCACCATCGGCAGCGATGAGGTCTCGAATGATGGCCGCTTTCGCGCGCGCGTTTCTGTTGCGATAAAAGAGGGGCTGCGCGCGCTCGGTTATTACGAGCCCACCATCGATTTTGAATCCCGCCCCGCGCCTGCGCAGGGGGGACGACCGGTATTAGTGGCACACGTAACGCCTGGTGAACCGGTAAAAATCGGCGGCAGCACGATTGTGGTCGAAGGCGATGCGCGCAATGACGCGGATTACAAAGCCTGGGTGAAGCAGGGACGCCCTGAAGTGGGCAGCCAGCTTAACCACGGGCAATATGACAAATTCAAAAGCGGCTTCTCTAATCTCGCACTGCGTAACGGCTATTTCGACGGCACGTTTAAAAAAAGCCAGCTTGGTGTCTCGGTGGAGCGGCGTGAAGCGTTCTGGGATATCGACTACGACAGTGGCGAACGCTATCGCTTCGGCGACGTTACTTTCCAGGGATCGCAAATTCGCGAAGAGTACCTGCAAAACCTGGTGCCGTTTAAAGAGGGGGACTACTACAGCTCCCGCGATTTAGCCGAGCTGAATCGCCGCCTCTCCGCCACCGGCTGGTTTAATTCGGTGGTGGTCGCGCCGGAATTCAGCAAGGGACGACAGACCAAAGTGCTGCCGCTGAGCGCAGTAATGTCACCCCGCACCGAAAACACCATTGAAACCGGCGTCGGCTATTCCACAGACGTCGGTCCGCGCCTGAAAGGGACCTGGAAAAAACCGTGGATCAACGACAGCGGCCACAGCCTGGCGGCCAGCGCCTACGTTTCCGCGCCGGAACAGCAGGTCGATCTCAGCTACAAAGTGCCGCTGCTGAAAAGCCCGCTTGAGCAGTACTACACCTTCTCCGGCGGCCTGAAGCGCACCGACCTCAACGACACCAAAGCGGATACCACTACGCTTGCGATGTCGCGCAACTGGGACAGCAGCAGCGGCTGGCAGAAGTCGGTCAACCTGCGCTGGAGCCTGGATCACTTTACTCAGGGCAGCGTGACCAACACCACTATGCTGCTCTATCCCGGCGTCAGCGTAAACCGTACCCGTTCCCGTGGCGGCCTGATGCCGACCTGGGGCGATTCACAGCGCTATTCGGCAGACGTCTCTGATACCACCTGGGGTTCAGACGTCGACTTCCTGATCCTGCAGGCGCAAAACGTCTGGATCCGTACCCTTGGCGACAGTCATCGCTTTGTGGCGCGCGGCAATCTGGGCTGGATCGAAACCAACGACTTCGAAAAAGTGCCGCCGGATCTGCGCTTCTTTGCCGGTGGTGACCGCAGTATTCGTGGCTACAAATATAAAAACATTTCACCGCGCGATGATGACGGCAAACTCACCGGTGCGTCAAAACTCGCCACCGGATCGCTGGAATATCAGTACAACGTCACCGGGAAATGGTGGGGCGCGGTGTTTGTCGACTCGGGCGAAGCGGTTAACGACATCAAGCAAAGTAACGTCAAAACCGGTGCGGGCGTCGGCGTGCGCTGGTCTTCACCGGTTGGCCCAATCAAATTTGATATCGCCAGACCCATCGGGGATGACGAAGAGCATGGATTACAATTTTACGTAGGGCTGGGGCCAGAACTATGAAGCTGTGGAAAAAGGTCCTGATCGGCATTCTGATCTTTCTGGTCGTGCTGTTGGGTGGGGTGGCATTTTTAATCGGTACCACGCCTGGGCTGCATTTAGTGCTGAAAGGTGCGTCGCGCTGGGTGCCGGGCCTGTCAATCAAGCAGGTCGATGGGGGCTGGCGTAACCTGACCCTTAACGGTCTGCGTTACGAAATGCCTGGGGTCAGCGTCGATGCCGGGCAAATTCATCTGGCGGTAGATCTCAACTGCCTGCTGCACTCCTCCGTGTGCGTTAACGATGTCTCCCTGCGCGATATCAGCGTGGTGGTCGACAGCAAGAAAATGACGCCTGCGGCACCAGCACCGGAAGAGGAGAGTGGCAACACTAACCTCAGCACGCCATACCCCATCACGCTGCGTCACTTTGGCCTGCACAATATCAATGTCAAAGTTGATGACACCGCAATATCGCTGCTCGACTTCACCACCGGCCTGCAGTGGCAGGATCGTGCGCTGACGCTGAACCCGACCCATATTCAAAGCCTGCTGATTGCGCTGCCGAAAGCGGCGAAAGTGGTCAATGACGAGGTGGTGGAGCCGAAAGTCCAGCAGCCACATCCCGCTGAAAAACCGCTGGGTGAAACGCTGCAGGCGATGTTTGCGCAACCCCTGCTGCCTGAGATGCCTGATTTCCGTCTGCCGCTGGATATTGAGGTGCAGCAGATTCTGGGTGAACAGCTGCGCATTACCGGCGACACCGATATTTCCGTCAGCCGGTTGCTGCTGAAAGCCAGAACCGCCGATCGTCAGATGCAGCTCAGCACGCTGGAGGTGGACTCGAACCTCGGCAACCTGAAGGGTAGCGGTCAGGCGACGCTGGCGGATAACTGGCCGGTCGATTTCTCCCTTAACGGCACAGTGAATACCGATCCGATTAAAGGCGAAAAGCTCGCGCTGAAACTTAATGGCGCGATGCGCGACGAGCTGAAGATGGGGCTGAATCTCTCCGGTCCGGTGAATGCGCAGCTGGACGCCACGACCCAGCTGGCGGTGGCGGGACTGCCGCTGTCACTGAAGCTGACCAGTCCGCAGTTACGCTGGCCGCTGACCGGTCCGGTAGCGTATCAGGCGGATAACCTGGACTATCAGTTCAAAGGCAAAGCCACCGACTATGTGATGTCGCTGCAGACTGCCGTGAAGGGTGAATCTGTACCACCGGCGACGATCTCGCTGACGGGTAAAGGCAACGTTGAGCAGTTCAGCCTCGACCGCCTGCGCGTGGCTGCGCTGCAGGGCAATATCGATCTCACCGCGCTGGTGGACTGGAGCAAGGCGATAAGCTGGCGCAGTGAGCTGACGCTGGCGGGAATCAATACCGCTAAACAGTATCCCGACTGGCCAGCAAGGCTGGATGGCAAAATCACCACCCGCGGCAGTCTGTATGGTGGCAGCTGGCAACTGAGCGTGCCGCAGCTACAGCTGAAAGGCAATGTGAAACAGAACGCCGTGACCGCTGATGGCTCCCTGACCGGTAACAGCTACAACCAGTGGACGGTGCCGGGCATTAAGCTGGCGCTGGGACGCAACCATCTGGATGTTAAAGGGGCGCTGGGCGACAGCCTGGATCTCGATGCCAGCATCGACGCGCCCCAGCTCGACAATGCGCTGCCGGGTCTGGGCGGCGTCATCAACGGCACAATAAAAGCGCGGGGCACCCTGAAGGCACCGCAGCTGCTGGCCGATCTCAATGCCCGTGGTTTGCGCTGGCAGCAGATGCAGATCAATCGCGTCACCCTGAATGGCGACGTCCGTTCCGGCGAGCAGGTGGCGGGTAAACTGCAACTGCGCGTCGAGCAGCTGAAGCAGGATGCGCTGAACATCAGCCTGCTGACGCTGAACGCGGACGGCAATGAGCATCAGCATCAGCTGAAGCTCAATGTGCAGGGCAAACCGGTCTCTGGCCAGCTGGCGCTGAACGGCAGCTTTGATCGCCAGACGGAGCGCTGGAAAGGGTCGCTGAACGACACCCACTTTGATACGCCAGTCGGTGAGTGGCGTCTGACCCGCGCCATGGCCATCGACTATCTGAACAGCCGCCAGACGGCCACCATCGGCCCACACTGCTGGCAGAACCCCAATGCGCAAATTTGTGTGCCGGAGCCGGTTGAAGCGGGCCCGGCAGGCAAGGCGCATGTGGTGCTGAATCGCTTTGACCTGGCGATGGTGAAGCCGTTTATGCCGGATGCGACTCAGCTTAGCGGCCTGTTCAGCGGTGACGTGCGCGTCAACTGGACTGCCGATGGCAGCCTGCCGACCGGTACCGTGGCGCTGAAGGGCAACGGCGTGAAAGTGGTGCAGGATGTGCAGGGCAACAATCTGCCGATCGCCTTTGACACGCTGAACCTCAATGCCGCGCTGCGAAACGGACGCGCCCAGCTCGACTGGCTGATCCGCATCGCCAATAACGGTCAGCTGGATGGCAACGTGCAGATCGACGATCCGCAAAACCGCCGCACGCTGGGCGGTAACGTCAACATCCGCAATGTCTCGCTGGCGATGCTCAATCCGGCGCTGATGCAGGGCGAGAAGATCAAAGGCAGCCTGAACAGCAGCCTGCGCCTGGGCGGCAGCGTGCAGCAGCCGCAGGTATTTGGTCAGCTTGGCCTGACGGGTGTGGATGTGGATGGCAACTTTATGCCGGTTGACCTGACCAGTGCCAACCTGAATCTGGTGTTTAACGGCATGAGCTCTACCCTGAACGGGCTGGTGCAGACCGGGCAGGGCAATATCAACCTCAGCGGTAACGCAGACTGGAGCCAACTTGACAACTGGCGTGCGCGCATTGCGGCACAGGGCAGCCGGGTTCGCGTGACCGTGCCGCCGATGGTGCGCATGGATGTCTCGCCGGATCTGGTGTTTGAAGCGACGCCAGCTGCCTTTAACCTTGATGGCCGGGTCGATATTCCATGGGCGCGCATCACGGTGCAGGAAGTGCCGGAAAGCGCCACTGGCGTCTCGTCGGATGAGGTGTTGCTGGATAAACAGCTGAAGCCGATTGCACCGCAAACCGCCGCGATTCCGATTAACAGCAATCTGGTGATCCACGTCGGCAACGATGTGCGGCTCTCTGCGTTTGGCCTGAAAGCGAAGCTGAATGGCGATCTGAAAATGGTGCAGGATAAGTCAGGACTCGGCCTGAACGGTCAGATCAACATTCCGTCCGGTCGCTTCCACGCTTATGGTCAGGATCTGATCGTGCGTAAAGGCGAGCTGCAGTTTGCCGGTCCGCCGGATCAGCCTTATGTCAACCTGGAAGCCATCCGTAACCCGGATGCTACCGAGGATGGCGTCACCGCGGGTCTGCGCGTCACTGGCCTGGCGGATGAGCCAAAAGCGGAAGTCTTCTCCGATCCGGCGATGTCGCAACAGGAAGCGCTTTCCTATCTGCTGCGCGGTCAGGGATTAGGCAGCGACGGCGACAGTAACGCCCTCACTTCAGCACTTGTTGGCTTAGGGGTTGCACAAAGTGGGCAGGTTGTGGGTAAAATCGGGGAGACATTCGGTGTCAGCAATCTCGCTGTTGATACTGCCGGTGTTGGCGACAGCCAGCAGGTGCAGGTCAGCGGCTATGTGCTACCGGGTCTGCAGGTAAAATACGGTGTTGGCATATTTGATTCACTGGCGACGTTAACCTTGCGTTACCGCCTGATGCCTAAACTCTATCTGGAAGCCGTGTCCGGTGTGGATCAGGCTCTCGATTTGCTCTATCAGTTTGAGTTTTAGCAATGCGAATAATTGTCTACGGCAGTTTACGGCGCAAACAGGGAAACAGTCACTGGATGACGAATGCGCAGTGGCTGGGTGATCACCAGATTGAAGGCTTTGAGCTTTACAGTCTGGGCCATTATCCCGGCGTGATTGAGGGCAATGGAGCGGTACATTGTGAGGTGTACCGCATTGATGCCTCAACCCTTGCGGAGCTGGATGCGCTTCGCACCAAAGGGGGAGAGTACAAACGTTATCTGACTCAGACGCCGTTTGGCAGTGCATGGCTTTATGTCTATCAACGCTCAGTGGCAGGACGCCAGCGCATCATGAGTGGTGACTGGCTGAAGCGCGATGAGGAGCCAGAGGCCTGAACAAAAACACCGTCCATCCGGACGGTGTTTTTTTTTCGACTCACAAACCGGCAGCAGAATTACTTCTTCTGTGCGCGCTCGTAAGAGGAGATGATTTCAGCTTTAGCGGCTTCGGCATTATCCCAGCCATCCACTTTCACCCATTTGCCTTTTTCCAGATCTTTGTAGTGCTCAAAGAAGTGGGTGATCTGTGCACGCAGCAGTTCTGGCAGGTCGTTCACATCTTTGATGTGATCGTACTCTTTAGAGAGTTTGGTGTGCGGAACGGCAACCAGTTTGGCATCTTCGCCAGACTCATCGGTCATTTTCAGCACGCCAACCGGACGGCAGCGGATCACTGAGCCTGGAACCAGTGGATACGGGGTCGGAACCAGTACGTCAACCGGATCACCATCCAGAGAAAGGGTATGGTTGATGTAGCCGTAGTTGCACGGATAGAACATGGCGGTAGACATGAAACGGTCTACAAACAGGGCACCAGACTCTTTATCAACTTCATATTTGATCGGATCAGCATTCGCTGGGATCTCAATGACAACGTAGATATCTTCTGGCAGGTCTTTACCTGCTGGCACCTGGTTCAAACTCATCTGGCATTCCTTCAGTAGTCGTATGTTGAGTGTCGGCTATTATAGCCAACTGACTCTGAAAGTATGCCCCCTTTTTGGCGTTTCGGAATGCGCCCAAACGCTACTTAGCCGCCACAAACAGCGAAACAATGCCTGCGGCAATCAGTGGTCCTACCGGCACCCCACGGAAGAACGCCACGCCAATCACTGTACCAATCAGCAGACCACCAATCACCGAAGGCTGGACGCTCATAAAGTTCACGCCACGGCCGCCCAGCCAGGCGACAAAGATCCCCACCAGAATCGCCACAATCGACTTCCAGTTAGCAAACGACTTGATCAGCGCAGAGGCGGGCAGTGAGCCGCTTGCCAGCGGGGCCATCACCGCCACGGTAAGAATAATGATGCCTAAGGTAATGCCCTGTTTTTCTACGTAGGGGAAGAACTGAGCCAGCGGGGTAATTTTAATCGCCAGCAGCACCAGAATTGAAATTGTGACCGCGTTGTTGTGAACGAAATAACTCAGCACGGCAAGGCAAATCAGAATGATGGTCGAGGCGTAAGCAGCCATGGTTTCTCCCTGAAGGTTAATGAGCGCGCTGACTTCAGCCAGCGCAAAAACCGGTTATCGATCAGCAGTCATCGGGGTTAGCACAGCTGCCTTTACCAAGTGACTGCAACATCAGTGCCTGATTGCGCACCAGGCTCAGGCTCTGAGCGCTCAGCGCCACGCTGCCCAGCGAGCCTTGTGTACTGAGCTGGCTGCGGCTCGCCTCAAGCCAGCTGTCGCGGTAGCTCAGCCAGGCGCGCTGCGCGGCACGCAGTTTGTTTTTAGGTTCGCCGGAGAGGGTTTTCATCAGTTTGTTGTACTGCTTATTCATCTCCTGATCCCAGGCCCGATTAGCCGCAGCGTAGCACTGGTTCATGGCAAGGGTAGTCGAGGCGTCATTGAGGCAGCGATCGGGCGAGGCGTCTGTCGGCAGATCCTCTGCCAGCACCGCTGTGCTGAGGCACAGCAGCATCAGAAGTAGTCCTGGTTTCATTCTTTTCTCCGGATAACGGATAAGCGGCGATTAGCTTGATGGATGTTTCCGTGATGATCAAGTTGTTAACACTAATCAGGGTTAAAGTTTCGCGCCGTTACTGCCGATACTTCATCCGTTTTAGGGCCGCTGGAAAATTTGCCTTTTCACATACACGGAAACTATCTGGATGAAACAGTTATCACTTCGCACGGGGTTGCTGGCATTGCTGGCATTTATGACACTGCTGCTGTTGGCGGTGAGTTTTATGGGTATCGTGGCAATTAACAAAGGGAATCGCTCGCTGGATGTGATCAACCGCATTCAGGGGATCGAGCTGAACAGTCTTTACCAGAGCAATGCCGATCTGATGCGGGCCCGCGCTAACGCCGCGCTGGCGGTGCGTAAAATTGAAATTGGTTTGCTGGAAGAGGGGGCGGCAGTAACAAAACTGTCGCAGGCGGATGTGGTCTCATCACAGCAAAGCCTGAAGCGCTTTGTGGACGCCGGAACGGTGACGGCGCACGGTAAAAAGCTGGCCGATGCGGTTTCGGCCAGTTACAAAGCCTATCTCGACCAGGGTATCAAACCGATGATGAACGCCCTGGATAAGCAATATACCGACGAGTATTACCAGCTGCTGGAAGGCAACCTGGCGACGCTGGCAGCCAGCTACAACAAGGCCGTCACGGACTTCAGCCAGCTGGCCGATCAGATCACCCAGGCCCAGCTGGCGCAGGCGGCCTACAACGAAACCAAAATGAAAATCCTGATCGCCGTGGCGGTGGTATTAACACTGCTGCTGCTGGTGCTCGCCTGGCAACTGCTGCGCCGGATGCTGCTGCAGCCGCTGAACCTGGCCATTCTCCATCTTGAGCAGGTCGCGGCGGGCGACCTCTCGCAGGCGCTGCCACCGTCGGGCAACAATGAGCTGGGGCGGCTTAATCATGCGCTCGCCGGGATGCAGCAGTCGTTGCGTACCTCGGTGAGTCAGGTGCGCGAAGCGAGTATGCAGATCGACATCGGCAGCCGTGAACTGGCCGCGGGCAACGTCAATCTGTCGCAGCGTACCGAAGAGTCCGCCGCCTCGCTGGAGCAGACTGCGGCCAGCATGGAGCAGCTCACGGCAACCGTGCGGCTTAACGCCAGCAATGCCCAGCAGGCGCACCAGCTGGCTAACGCGGTCTCTGATACTGCCGATCGCGGCGCGGAGGTGGTCTGCTACGTGATGGAAAAAATGCATGAGATTACCGACAGTGCCAATCGTATCGGCGACATTCTTGGCGTGATTGATGGTATCGCCTTCCAGACCAATATCCTGGCGCTCAACGCCGCTGTTGAAGCGGCGCGCGCAGGCGAACAGGGCCGTGGCTTTGCGGTGGTGGCAAATGAAGTGCGCACGCTGGCGCAGCGCAGCGCTAACGCGGCCAAAGAGATCCGTACGCTGATTAGTGATTCACAGTCGAGGGTGAAAGAGGGCAGCGAGATGGCGACGCGGGCCGGGGAAACCATGGATGAGATTTCTGGTGAGGTCATGCGCGTAACGGCACTGATGAAAGAGATCTCGATGGCCTCCGACGAACAGAGCCGTGGCATTGAGCAGGTTAATCTGGCGGTCACACAGATGGATGCGGCGGCGCAGCAGAACGCGGCGCTGGTGGAGCAGGCCACCGCCGCGACCCAGTCGCTGGAAGCGCAGTCCGATCAGCTTCAGGCAACCATGGCGCAGTTCAGGTTGCAGACGGCGTAAAAACAGCAAGGGCGCGAAAATCGCGCCCTTGCTTTTTATATGACTTTTTATACCCCTGCCGGATTAACCCTGACGGCAATCCGGGAACTCGGCCAGGAAACGCTCAACGTCGTTCACCATCGCCTCGTTACCGCAGTAGAACGGGCAGCGCTGGTGCAGCGTGACCGGTGGAATATCCAGAATACGCTTCTGACCGTCGCTGGCTTTACCGCCCGCCTGCTCTGCCAGGAACGCCATCGGGTTGCACTCATACAGCAGACGCAGCTTACCCTGAGGATGGCTGGCGGTGCTTGGATAGAGGTAGATGCCGCCTTTCAGCAGATTACGATGGAAATCCGCGACCAGCGATCCGATGTAACGTGAGGTATAAGGACGGTGCGTGGGCAGATCCTCTTCCTGACAGAACTTCAGATATTTCTTCACACCCTGCGGGAAACGAATGTAGTTACCTTCGTTAATGGAGTAGGTGTAACCCGTTGGTGGATAGGTCATACGTTCGTGGCTGAGGCAGAACACACCCAGAGACGGATCGTAAGTAAACGCATGCACGCCTGCACCGGTGGTATAAACCATCATGGTGGAGGAGCCGTAAACCACGTAACCGGCAGCGACCTGCTTGTTGCCTGGCTGCATGAAGTCAGCTTCAACAACCGGCGTACCCGGCTCGCTGACGCGGCGGTAGATAGAGAAAATGGTGCCGACGGAAACGTTAACGTCGATGTTAGAAGAACCATCCAGTGGATCCATTAACACCACGTACTTACCGTTTTCTTCACCTTCAAAGATCACAAACTCGTCTTCTTCCTCAGAAGCGATACCGGCGACGATGCCGCGTGCTTTCAGTGCTGCCTTCAGTTTCTCGTTGGCAAACAGATCAAGTTTCATCTGCTGCTCACCCTGAATATTCTCGACGCCGCTGGCACCCAGAATATCCACTAAACCGGCTTTGTTGATATCGCGGTGGATGATTTTGGCACCCAGCTTAATAGCGGAAATCAGCGCTGTCAGTTCACCTGTAGCGTGCGGAAAGTCATGCTGCTTCTCGACGATAAATTCGCCCAACGTTTTCATAACACATTCCCTGAATCTTCGATGGAGTGGCAGCACGCGTAACAGTCTGCCAACGGATGCGTACGCAGTTTAGCCGATTGAACTTCAAAAACCATAGTCCTAATCCGTTTCTTCCATCTGCGAGCGGCGTTACACTGTGCGCCGAACTTTTGAGTAATGGATCACGTAATGCGCATTCACATCCTCGGGATTTGTGGCACTTTTATGGGCGGTCTGGCGATGCTGGCCCGTTCACTTGGTCATCAGGTGACCGGGTCAGACGCCAACGTTTACCCACCTATGAGTACTCTGCTTGAACAGCAAGGTATTGAATTAACAGAAGGTTACGACGCCAGTCAGCTTGACCCGGTGCCTGACCTGGTGATAATCGGCAACGCGATGACGCGGGGTAATCCTTGCGTGGAAGCAGTGCTGGAACGCAACATTCCTTACCTCTCTGGCCCGCAGTGGCTGCACGATTTCGTGCTGCGCGATCGCTGGGTGCTGGCGGTCGCGGGAACCCACGGCAAAACCACCACAGCCGGCATGGCAGCGTGGATTCTCGAGGCCTGCGGCCTTGAGCCAGGCTTTATTATTGGTGGTGTGCCCGGAAACTTCGATGTCTCGGCAAAATTAGGAAAAAGTCCATTCTTCGTGATTGAGGCGGATGAGTACGACTGCGCGTTTTTCGATAAGCGTTCCAAGTTTGTCCATTACTGCCCACGTACGCTGATCCTCAATAATCTTGAGTTTGATCACGCCGATATCTTTGACGATCTGCGGGCGATCCAGAAGCAGTTCCACCACCTGGTGCGGATCGTGCCGGGCCAGGGCAAGATCCTGCTGCCGGAACATGATCCTAACCTCAAACAGGTGATGGCAATGGGCTGCTGGAGCGAACAGGAGAACGTCGGCGAGCACGGGCGCTGGCAGGCGAAGAAGCTCACCAACGATGCGTCTCACTGGGAAATCTGGCTCGACGGCGAAAAAGTCGGGGAAGTGAACTGGGCGCTGGTAGGTGAACACAATATGCACAACGGGCTAATGGCGATTGCTGCCGCGCGCCATGTGGGTGTGAAGCCGGAAGATGCAGGCCAGGCGCTGAACAGCTTTATCAATGCGCGTCGACGGCTGGAGCTGCGCGGCGAAGTGAACAGCATCAAAGTCTATGATGACTTCGCCCACCATCCGACCGCGATTCTGGCGACGCTGGCTGCCCTGCGTAGCAAAGTTGGCGGCAGAGCGCGTATCCTGGCTGTGCTGGAGCCACGCTCTAATACCATGAAGATGGGCGTCAGCAAGAACGATCTGGCACCGTCGCTGGCGCGTGCTGATGAGGTCTTTCTGTTCCAGCCGCACCATATTCCGTGGCAGGTATCTGATGTCGCAGAAGCGTGCATTCCGCCTGCACACTGGAGCGCGGATATCGATACCCTGGTGGAAATGGTGGCCAAAGCCGCTCAGCCAGGCGACACGATTCTGGTCATGAGCAACGGCGGGTTTGGTGGCATCCACCAGAAGCTGCTGGACAGGCTGGCATAATGTCACAGGCGCCCGTTTCGGGCGCTTTTTTTTAAAGCATTATCTCCGGAAATATTATTCCCTCAATAAATCCCGCATATTTTTGAATTCGATCTGCTCACTCTTCCTGCCGTTGCCATATTTTTCTTATTAGTGTCTGAAACAGAAAGGCCGCTCTCGCCGGTTATTTCTAGCATCATCCCTGTAGTAACTGAGAAATAATAATTAACGCGTTAAAGTTAAAGGGATAAATAACAGTCTCTCTTTATGCGCGATCTTATATTGATGAGGTTTTTAAATATAAGTTAACTCTGGGTTAAACGAATGAGTTCGGATAATTCATTGCTCTGATTACCACTAATAAGGATGTTCATATGGGAAATAATAATTCATTGTCGTTTTTGCTGGGCGCCGCGTTGTTATGCAGTTCTGCTGCGGCGCTGGCCACGGCCACCGTTGATTACCGGCATGAGTACCGCCTTCGCGACCGCACGCACTACGACAAGCTGGGTCTGAGCACCACGCTGCCGGACAATATGTTTCTCGGCGTCGAAACCAAATTCAAAACCGGCGGCGCCGATCCAAAAGACAAATATTATAACGACACCGTGTTAAATGTGGTGGAGGTGACCTTTCTGAAATCGTATTACTGGGGGAACTGGACAGTGTCGCCTTTTATTCAGCCAGAGTTTAACTCCTCGCGCACTGAATGGAAATTTGGTGTGGCACCCTGGTATAAATTTAATGATCGCTGGTCTCTCGGTGGCCTTTATCGTCTTGAGCTGACCGATTATGCGCATGACGATCAATGCCGCACCGGCGGTATTGATTATTGCGATACTGACCGGCATCGCACTGCCAACCGTTTTGATCTCTATCTGCGAAATAAAAGCGATCGGCTGACCACCACCTATAAGCTGGTGTATAAGCACGCGGATGCGAAACTCTTTGCCAATAAACATGACGATTACGAACAGGAGTTACAGTTCGATTATGCGCTTGGCAACGATCGCGTCTGGGTGCCTTACGTCACCTTTGGCGATATCGGACGTTCTGCGACATCGAGCGAACGCCAGCTGCGGCTGCGCACCGGTATTCTCTATATCTATCGGTAAATGCGCTGCCGGGAGGCGGGCGAGGCTGCCCGCCATGGCGTTACTTCGCTTCGGCCAGTTCGCGCAGATACTGGAAAATCTGACGGGCAGACTTCGGCGGCTTGCTGCCCGCTTTCTCTTTCTGCGCATTACGGATCATGCTGCGTAACTGCTGACGATCGGCATCGGGATAA
>Ga0213829_1001777_pt1 | contig 14864 bp, 12 predicted proteins | sample MC6MC0896MG_FD_180665 | JGI IMG/M metagenome (GOLD analysis project Ga0213829, IMG submission 180665) | Enriched soil aggregate microbial communities from Iowa State University, Ames, United States - MC6-MC0896-MG | ecosystem: Environmental > Terrestrial > Soil > Unclassified | place: USA: Iowa...
TGATCCCATCCCGAACTCAGCAGTGAAACGATGCATCGCCGATGGTAGTGTGGGGTTTCCCCATGTGAGAGTAGGTCATCGTCAAGATTAAATTCCAAAACCCCTATCTGCGTATGCAGGTAGGGGTTTTGTTTTTGTCCGCTGTTTGTAGGAAGCTGCACACATGCCCGAACCGATAACGATCAAGGACCACGAACAAGAGACGCGCCTGGTCAACAAACGACTGATGGCCTGCGCCTTGTTCGTCGCCGCCATTACCTGCGCCTTGGTCGTGCGCCTGTACGTCCTGCAGGTACTCGAATTCGACTACAACTCGACGATCTCCGAAAACAACCGCGTGCACGTACTGCCGATCACTCCCACCCGAGGGCTGATCTACGACCGCAACGGCGTGGTCCTGGCCGACAACCGTCCCAGCTTCAACCTGACTATCACTCGCGAACGCGCCTCCGATATCAAGGAAGAGCTGGACCAGGTGGTCAACCTCCTGCATTTGCCCGCAGAAGACCGCACGCTGTTCGACAAGGCCATGAAGCAGACACGCCATCCGTTCGTTCCTGTCACGCTGTTCTATGAACTCAGCGAAGAACAGATCGCGGTACTGGCCGTGAACGAGTTCCGCCTGCCAGGGATCGATGTCGAGCCGCAGTTCGTTCGTCACTACCCGATGGGCGCGCACTTTGCGCATTCGATCGGCTACGTCGGTCGTATCAACGAGAAAGAAGCCAAGGCCCTGGACACGGTGGAATACCGAGGCACCCAATCCATCGGTAAAACCGGTGTGGAGAAATTCTACGAGTCGCAATTGCACGGCCACGTCGGTTACGAAGAAGTCGAAACCAATGCTCAGGGCCGGGTGTTGCGCGTGCTCAAGCACACCGATCCGGTCCCCGGCAAAAACATCGTCCTGAGCCTCGACGTCAAACTTCAGGAGGCCGCCGAGCAGGCGTTGGGCGATCGTCGTGGGTCAGTGGTGGCACTCGACCCGTCGACCGGCGAAGTGTTGGCCATGGTCAGCAAACCAAGCTTCGATCCGAACCTGTTCGTGACGGGCATCAGCTTCAAGGAATACGCGGCGCTGCACGATTCCATCGACCGACCGCTGTTCAACCGGGTGCTGCGCGGCCTCTATGCCCCCGGCTCGACCATCAAGCCGGAAGTGGCGATTGCCGGTCTCGATGCCGGTGTGGTCACCCCGCAGACCCGCGTCTATGATCCGGGTTATTACCAGCTGCCGGATTTCGATCACAAATACCGCAACTGGAACCACAGCGGCGATGGCTGGGTGGACATGGACGCGGCGATCATGCGTTCCAACGACACCTACTTCTACGACCTCGCGCACAAATTGGGCATCGATCGCCTGCACGACTACATGGCCATGTTCGGCCTCGGCGAGAAGGTCTCGCTGGACATGTTCGAAGAATCTGCCGGGTTGATGCCCTCCCAGGCCTGGAAACGTGCCACGCGCCGCCAGCCATGGTTCCCTGGCGAGACGGTGATCCTCGGCATCGGTCAGGGCTACATGCAGGTCACGCCACTGCAACTGGCCCAGGCCACTGCACTGATCGCCAATAAGGGGGTCTGGAATCGGCCGCACCTGGCCATGACGGTGGATGGCATCGCCCCGGTGGATGGACATCCGATGCCGAACATCCTGCTCAAGGACCCCCGTGATTGGGAACAGGTCAACCACGGCATGCAGATGGTCATGCACGATGCGCGCGGGATTGCCCGGGCGGCAGCGGCGGGCGCGCAATACCGCATCGCCGGCAAGAGTGGCACCGCGCAGGTGGTGGCGATCAAGCAGGGTGAGCGCTACAACCGGGCGAAAACCCTGGAGCGTAACCGTGATAACGCCTTGTTCGTCGGCTTCGCGCCGGCCGAGCATCCGAAGATCGTCATCTCGGTGATGATCGAAAACGGCGAGGCCGGCGGTCGCGTAGCCGGCCCCGTGGTGCGGCAGATCATGGACGCCTGGCTGCTCGATCAGGACGGCCACCTGAAGCCGCAATACGCCACACCGAGCAAAAAGCCAGGCGACCCGCACGTCTGAATGATAGTTGAAACACAAGCGCCATAAGGCACTTGCCATCGCCCTGACGTTAACGTAAAGATTGCTTCAGGGCGCTGAACTTGAATAAGCGCAAAGCGGACCGCTCCGGAGCGCTTGATGACGCTGATAAAAACAACTCCACCCAAGCTGCACCGCGAAGCCCGGCTGGCCCGGGAAAAACTCCATCTCGAGGGCGAAGTCCCGGATGGGGTGTTGCGGGCGGAAATCGATGCCTCATGGCGACGCAGCCTCAGCCATGGTGTGCATTTCAATGCCAAGCACGAACTGGCGCTGGGATCGGGCGCGAGTCTCGACGTGCTGTTGGCGAGCAACCGCCTGCTGATCGATGCGGCATTGCCGGCGATCGATTACCTGGCCGAGCGCCAAGGCACGGAAGGGCTGATCATCCTCGCCAATTCCGACGCCACTATCCTGGCCGTCGAAGGACGCGCCGATCGCCTCAAGGGCAGCGGCTTGCAGGACATCACCCTTGGCGCCTGCTGGAGCGAAGCCGCCCGCGGCACCAATGCCCTGGGCACCGCGCTGGTGGAAGCCCGGCCAACGATGATCGATTGCGGCGAACATTACCTTGATCGCTTGAGCGATTTTTCCTGCACTTCGGTGCCGATCCATTGCCCCCAGGGCGACATCCTCGGCGTGCTCGACCTGACCCGCGAAGGCCCGCTGGGCCGCGTCCATGACAGCACCGCGCTACTGGCCATGGCCGTCAGCCAGATCGAAAGCCGCATCTTCAACTCAAGCTATCCGGATGAAATCGTCCTGGCATTCCACAGCCGTCGGCAATACCTCGAGTCCCCATGGCAAGGCCTGCTGGCAGTAAGCCTTGGCGGGCAAATCCTCGCGGTCAGTGCCCAGGCTTGCCAGTTGTTGCGTGCCGAACGTTCGGCGCTGGTGGGTCGGCGCTGCGAAGAATTTCTGGGCGTCGACGGTCTGCAATTGCTATCGCGCCTGCACCAGGGAGGAGTCGGCAGTCTGCAGACCGCCAAGGGCGAATTCTTCTACAAGACATTGCGTGCGCCGCAGCGCTCGATCAACGTCAGTACACCTGCGCGCACCACCGCCAAAACCGCCAAACCGCAACCGGACCTCGAATCCCTGGCCGGCAGCAACGTCCGTTATGCCCGGGCCTTGCGCATGGCCCGCCAGGGCCTGGCCAATGAACTGCCGGTGTTGCTGCTCGGTGAAACCGGGACCGGCAAGGAAGTCATCGCCCGTGCCTTGCACATGGCCGGAGCCCGCTGCGATAAACCTTTCGTCGCGGTGAACTGCGCGGCGATCCCCGAAGGCCTGATCGAGTCGGAACTGTTCGGCTACCGTGAAGGCGCATTCACCGGTTCCCGGCGTGGCGGCATGATCGGGCGCCTGCAACAGGCCCACGGCGGCACCTTGTTCCTCGACGAAATCGGCGACATGCCACTGGCCCTGCAAGCCCGTCTGTTGCGCGTGCTACAGGATCGCAAAGTCGCCCCCCTGGGCGCTGGCGAAGAGCAGGACATCGACGTCGCACTGATCTGCGCGACCCACCGCGACCTCAAGCGTCTGGTGGAAGAAAAGCACTTCCGTGAAGATTTGTTCTACCGGGTCAACGGTATCAGCGTGATGCTCCCGGCCCTGCGTGAACGCGACGACTTCAGCGACCTGGTCGCTCGCTTGCTGGTCAGGCTCGACGCGCCGACGATGCTCCTGCATGACGACCTGAACCGCCTGCTCGGCGGCTATCACTGGCCGGGCAACATCCGCCAGCTGGAAATGGTCCTGCGCACCGCGTTGGCCATGCGTGAACCGGGCGATACAGTGCTGACCCTCGATCACTTGCCCGACAGCATGCTCGACGAGCTGACCGCCACCGAACGCCCTCAATCGGGGAGCATTCGCGAAAACGAACTGGAGCTGATTCGCCAGTCCCTGGACACTCATCAAGGCAATGTCTCGGCCGCCGCCGACGCCCTGGGCATCAGCCGCGCGACCCTGTATCGCAAACTCAAACAGTTGCGCTCGTGATGCAGCGCCTGATCGTGCGGCTGATCGACAGCCAGAACTCCGCAGCCCTGCAAGCGGCGCTGCGCTGGCTCTATAGCTTCGTACGTCCCCATCGGCTGGCGATTGCCGGGTTGCTTGGCTTGTCGGCCTGCGCATCGGCGCTGGTGCTGGTGCAACCCTGGTTGACCAAGCTACTGATCGACGACGGCCTGCTGGCGCGCAACTTTCCCATGCTGGTGCTGATCGCCGGGCTGATGATCCTGGCGGGGCTGCTCGGCACGCTGCTGTCGGGCATCAATCGTTACCTGCACACGCGGCTGTCCGGGCGGATTCTGTTTGCCCTGCGCGATGATCTTTACCGGCATCTGCAAACCTTGTCCCCGGCTTTCTATGGCCAGCGGCGCATCGGTGACCTGATGTCGCGCCTGGATGGCGACGTCGCCGAGATCCAGCGCTTTGCCGTGGATTCGCTGTTCTCTGCGGTATCGAGCGTGATCGGCCTGGTGGTCGCGGTGGCGATGCTGGTGACCCTGTCGTGGGAACTCTCGTTGCTGGCACTGGTGCTGATTCCCCTCGACGTGCTCTGGCTGCGCTGGATGCGGCGCAAGGTCGAGCGCGATGTGCGGCAGTTGCGCGAGCGCTCGGCGGACATGTCCTCGTTCATGGTCGAGACCTTGCCGGTGATGAAGTTCATCCAGTCGGCCGGTCAGCAACAGCGTGAAGCGCGCCGGCTGGAGACGCTGGGGCAGGGCTATATGAGCCAGTTGCTGCGACTGCAAGTGACCGAGTTCTTTACCCAGGCCGTACCGGGCACGTTGACTTCGCTGTCCCGGGCCTGTGCGTTTTTGATTGGCGGTTACTGGGTGGTACAGGGTACCTGGCAACTGGGTGCGCTGATCGCGTTCTCCACTTACCTGGGCATGGCAGTGGGCCCGGTGCAGAGTCTGCTGGGCCTGTATGTCGCGATTCAACGGATGACCGTCAGCCTCGGGCGAGTCATGGAGTTACGCGGTGAAGAGCCGACCGTACTCACGCCCGATACGCCGCAGCCGATGCCGGGTTCCGGCGAGCTGCGTTTCGACGACGTGCACTTCAGCCACCCTGGTCGCCCGACGACCTTGAGCGGCATCGAAGCGCGTATCCCCTATGGCTTGAAAGTCGCCCTGAGCGGTGGCTCGGGGGTTGGTAAATCGACCCTGATCGACCTGCTGCAACGGCACCACGACCCGCAGTCCGGCCGAGTGTTGCTGGGGGAGGTCGACTTGCGGGAACTGGACCTGTTCCAGTTGCGTCGGGCAATTGCCGTGGTCAGTCAGGACATCGTGCTGTTCCGCGGCAGCCTTGCCGACAATCTGGCGTACGCCGTACCGGATGCCAGTCGCGAAGCGATCGCCGAAGTGGCGCGGCTGGCACAACTCGACAGCCTGATCGCGTCGTTGCCCGAAGGCCTCGACAGTCCGTTGGGCGAGCGCGGCCAACAATTGTCCGGCGGGCAAAAACAACGTATTGCCATTGCCCGGGCATTGCTGCAGGACCCTCTGATCCTGGTGCTGGACGAGGCCACCTCGGCGGTGGATGAAGCCACCGAGCGCGAAGTGATCGAGGCCATTGACCGGTTGTTTGCCGGCCGTACGCGCATCCTGATCAGCCATCGCCCCTCGACCCTGGCGGATGCCGACCTGCGCTTTGAATTGCTCGACGGTGTGCTGACATCGAAAACGGTGCTGCATGAAGCCTGAGTTGCGCATTGGCGTGGTGGACAGTGGTCACTCGGCGGCGCAGCGGGTTCAGGTGATCGCGGGGCGACGATTCTCGTTGCTGGCCGATGGGCTGGCGGAAAGCGAGTTGCATGAAGATCCGCTCGGCCACGGCAGCGCCGTGATCGAAGCCATCGGTCGGCGGGCCCCGGCGGCGGTATTTTGCGTGGGGCAAGTGTTCGACCAGCGAGGTGTCACCAGCGCCTTGCAGATCGCCACGGCCATCGACTGGCTGGTGATGCAGGACGTGCGCCTGATCAATCTGAGCCTGGGCCTGCGTCAGGATCGCAACCTGTTGCGTGAAGCCTGCGCCGCGGCGGTGGCTCGGGGCATTCTGCTGTGTGCATCCAGCCCGGCCCAGGGCGCAGGCGTGTTCCCTGCGAATTATCCACAGGTGCTGCGGGTCACCGGCGATGCGCGGTGCGCCGAACAGCAATGGTCGTGGCTCGACAGCGCCCAGGCGGATTTCGCGGCCTGTGTGCATGGGACGTATCCGGGGCAATCCGGCGCCAGCCTGGGGTGTGCGGCCTTGAGCGGGCACATTGCCGGTTTCCTGGTGGAACATCCCGAGGCGAGCAACCAACAGGTCATCGAATGGTTGCGTGAAAACGCCCGTTATCGCGGCCCTGAACGGCGTTCCGGCCCATGACGGCGATTGTCATTCTTGGCGCCGGCCCGGCGGGCGCGGCCGTTGCGCTAGGGCTGCGGCGGCTCGGCTATGGGGTGACGCTGGTCAGTGAGTGGCGCCGCTTTGCCGCGCTGGAAGGCGTTTCCGTGCGGGTGCTCGAGGCGTTGCGGGGCGCGGGGTTGAATCGGGCGCTGGCGGATGCGGCCATGCCGTCTCAGCGTCAGGTGGCGTGGAACGGCCAGCAGCATGCGCAAAACATCGAATATCTGGTGGATCGTCCGAGCTTTGATCGAGGCCTGCGCGAGGACCTGCACCTGGCGGGTGTCGAACTGATCGAAGCCCGGGTGTTGACGGTTCACCCTTCGGCGGCGGGACATCGGATCGAGCTCGAAGGGCGTCCGGGACTGCAGGCGGATTTTCTGGTGGAGGCCCGCGGCCGTCAGGCTCCAGCGCTTGGAAAAGGCCTGCGTGGGCCGGAGACGGTCAGCCTGCTCAATCGCTGGCAAGGCACGCCGGGCGCCACCGCCAGCGCGGTGGAAAGCCTGGAGGATGGCTGGGCCTGGATGGCGCGGCGGGCCGACGGCCAGTGTTACTGGCAATGGACGGTCGACGTCGCCAGCGCCGGGTTGCCAGGCAAGACGCAATTGCTCGAATACTGCCGTCAGCGGCGCCAGGGTTCGGCGGTGGCCCGGGCGTTTTTTGCCGCCGGGCCCGAGAACGATCTACAGCTGCATGCTCGCAGCAGCACGGCGATTCTGAGTCCACAGGTCTGTGGCGCGCACTGGATTCGGGTCGGCGATGCGGCAATGGCGGTGGATCCGCTGTCGGGCAACGGGATCTTTCAGTCCCTGTCCTCAGCGTTACAGGCCCCCGCGGTGATCAACACACTGTTGCGAAAACCTGAACGAGCGGCGCTGGCGCAACGGTTTCATCAGCAGCGGGTCGAGCAATTGTTCTTGCGATTTGCGCGGATCGGCCGCGATTTCTATGCCGATGAGCAGCGTTGGCTGGAGCAACCGTTCTGGCAGGCGCGGCGACAGTGGCCGGATGCCGTGGTCGCCCATGCCGAGGCGGATTTCAACGCGTTGAGGATCGAGCGCGCGCCGGTGCTCAGGGAAGGCTTTGTCGATGAGGCCGAGGTGGTGATCACGGCCGATCAGCCATTGGGCATCTGGCACGTGCAAGGGATCGAGTTGGCGCCATTGGTGCGGCGGTTGCGCACAGAACCGGCCGAGCAGGCGTTGGCGGGGTTGACGGTGGACCAGGGGCGGGTGGTACGTGGCTGGTTGCTGGCCCAGGGCTTCAAACCCTGACCTTTGCACGCGCATGGGAAACGCCACTTTCCGGATTGCCTATAAATGATGAACGATACATGTCAGGGAGAAACATCGAACGCGCCACCGCCACGACGGTCTGCTCCCTATACCATCGAATTCTTCGTACAAGGAGACGCTAGCATGCCCGAAGCATTGACGCTCAACCAACGTATCGTCCTGGCATCGCGCCCGACAGGCGCGCCGACGCCGGAGAATTTCCGCCTGGAAAGACAAGCGCTGCCGGACCTGGCCGACGGTCAGGTGCTGCTCAAGACCCTTTATCTGTCGCTGGATCCCTACATGCGCGGGCGCATGAGTGACGCGCCGTCCTACGCCGCACCCGTAGAAATCGACGACGTGATGACCGGTGGGGCCGTGAGCCGGGTCGAGCGTTCGCTGAACCCGAAATTCCACGAAGGTGACCTGGTGGTCGGCGCCACCGGCTGGCAGAGCCACAGCATCAGCGACGGTCGCAACATCATGCCGGTGCCGTCCGGGCTGCCGAGTCCGTCGATGGCGCTGGGTGTACTGGGCATGCCGGGCATGACCGCCTATATGGGGCTGATGGACATCGGCCAGCCCAAGGCCGGCGAAACCCTGGTGGTCGCGGCGGCATCCGGTGCGGTGGGGTCGGTGGTCGGCCAAGTGGCGAAGATCAAGGGCCTGCGGGTGGTCGGCGTGGCCGGCGGTGACAAAAAGTGCCGTTACGTGGTCGAAGAACTGGGCTTCGATGCCTGCATCGATCACAAGAGCGCCCATTTCGCCGAGGAGCTGGCCAAGGCCTGCCCTGACGGCATCGACATCTATTACGAGAACGTCGGCGGCAAGGTGTTCGAGGCGGTGCTGCCGCTGCTCAACCCCAAGGCGCGGATTCCGCTGTGCGGCCTGATCGCTTCATACAACGCTCACGAGGCACCGACCGGGCCGGATCGTTTGCCGCAACTGCAGCGCACCCTGCTGACCAAACGGGTGCGGATCCAGGGTTTTATCGTGTTCGACGACTATGGCGATCGTCAGCCGGAATTCATCAGCGCCATGGCGTCCTGGGTGCGTGACGGCAAGGTGAAATTCCGCGAGGATGTGGTCGATGGGCTGGAGAATGCGCCCGAGGCCTTCATCGGCCTGCTGGAAGGACGCAACTTCGGCAAACTGGTGGTTCGGGTCGCGCAGGCCGAGTAATTGACCCTGCCATTTGACGCTGCCATTTGACGCTAAAGGGGAGGCGCGGGTATAAACCGCGTCTCGTTGTTTTGTCGGACTTTTCCCCATGAGTTTCAGCCCTCTGATTCGCCAACTGATCGACGCCCTGCGCATTTTGCCCGGTGTCGGTCAGAAAACTGCCCAACGCATGGCGTTGCAGCTGCTCGAGCGTGATCGCAGCGGCGGTTCGCGCCTGGCCCTGGCACTGAGCCAGGCCATGGATGGCGTGGGCCACTGCCGGCTGTGCCGCACGCTGACCGAAGACGATCTGTGCCCGCAATGCGCCGATACCCGTCGCGACGACACCTTGCTCTGCGTGGTGGAAGGGCCGATGGATGTCTATGCGGTGGAGCAGACCGGCTTTCGTGGGCGTTACTTCGTGCTCAAGGGCCACCTGTCGCCGCTCGACGGCCTGGGTCCTGAAGCCATCGGCATTCCGCAACTGCTGGCGCGGATTGAAGAAGCGGGCACATTCACTGAGGTCATCCTCGCCACCAACCCGACGGTGGAAGGTGAAGCGACGGCGCACTACATCGCCCAGTTGCTCAGCAATAAAGGCCTGATCGCCTCGCGCATCGCCCATGGCGTGCCCCTGGGGGGCGAGCTGGAGCTTGTCGATGGCGGGACGTTGGCGCATTCGTTTGCGGGGCGTAAGCCGATCGCTTTGTGATTTGTGGTGTCAGGGCCGACGCCTTCGCTGGCAAGCCAGCTCCCACAACGATCAAGGGTGTTCCCAGATCTTGCGTACACCAATGATCCCTGTGGGAGCTGGCTTGCCAGCGAAGGCGTCGGCGCAGGCAACGCGTTACTTATCGTCCAACGCAAACTGCGTCAGGCAAAACGTCGGAATCCCCATATCCTCCAGCCGCTGCGACCCACCCAGCTCCGGCAGATCAATAATCGCCGCCGCCTCGTGCACCCGCGCACCCATGCGCCGAATCAGGTTCGCCGCCGCGATCAGCGTACCGCCGGTGGCAATCAGGTCATCGAACATTACCACCGAGTCGCCTTCACACAGGCTGTCGGCGTGGACTTCGAGGAAGGCTTCGCCGTACTCGGTCGCATACCCCTCGGCCAGCACGTCGGCCGGCAGCTTGCCTTGCTTGCGGAACAACACCAGCGGCTTGTTCAACTGATAGGCCAGCACCGAACCGATCAGGAAACCACGGGCGTCCATCGCCCCGATGTGGGTGAAATCGGCTTCGACATAACGGTGGGCGAAACTGTCCATCACCAGGCGCAGGGCCGTAGGCGACTGGAATAGCGGAGTGATGTCGCGAAAGATTACGCCCGGCTTGGGGAAGTCGATCACGGGGCGGATCAGGGATTTGATGTCGAACGAATCGAAGGCCATTGTCGATGGATCCTGGCAGGCTGCAAACGTTGCAGTATAACGGCGACTGAACCCTTTCGCTCAGTCGCAACCGTTACCGTTACCGTCAGCCTTCGAGCGAACCGCCGGCCAGGGCGCAGAGCTGGATCGGGTCGAGGATATGAATTTCCTTGCCTTCGGCAGCGATCAGTTCGTTTTGCTGGAAGCGTGTGAACACCCGGGACACGGTTTCCACCGCCAGCCCCAGATAGTTGCCGATTTCGTTGCGCGACATGCTCAGGCGGAACTGGTTGGCCGAAAACCCCCGGGCGCGAAAGCGGGCCGAGAGGTTGACCAGGAACGTCGCAATGCGCTCATCGGCGGTTTTCTTCGACAACAGCAACATCATTTGCTGATCGTCACGAATCTCGCGGCTCATGACGCGCATCAACTGTCTACGCAGTTGCGGCAGTTGCAGCGCCAGTTCGTCGAGGCGCTCGAACGGGATTTCACAGACCGAGGTGGTCTCCAGGGCTTGCGCCGAGACCGGGTGTTTTTCGGTGTCCATGCCCGACAAGCCGACCAGTTCACTCGGCAAATGGAAACCGGTGAGCTGCTCTTCGCCAGTATCGCTCAGGCTGAAGGTCTTCAAGGCGCCAGCGCGAACTGCATAAACGGAATCGAACGTGTCGCCCTGACGGAACAGAAACTCGCCCTTTTTCAGCGGGCGGCCACGTTTGACGATTTCGTCCAGCGCATCCATGTCTTCCAGATTCAATGAAAGTGGCAGGCAGAGGGGAGCCAGGCTGCAATCCTTGCAATGGGCCTGGCTATGAGCGCGCAGTTTTACTGGCTCGGACATTTCTTCAATCCTTGTGGGAAAAAACACACATAAGCCGTAAGGGTAACTCACGGGAGGACGTTCAGGCCAGCGCTTGGCGAATCTGCCTCAGGGTCTAGATCACTTGTGAAAAACGCTGGCGATTTTGCTGCCCCAGGTAGGCGTCAAAGACCATGCACACCGAACGCACCAGCAACCGACCGGCGGGCAGTACGCTGATTTTTTCATTATCGATTTCGATCAGGCCGTCTGTGGCCATGCGCTGCAGTTGCGGCCAGAGGTCGGCGAAGTAACCTTGAAAGTCGATGTTGAAAGCGTGTTCGATCCGGGCGAATTCCAGGTTGAAATGGCAGATCAATTGTTGAATGACGGCCCGACGCAAGCGGTCGTCGGCGTTGCACAGCAAACCGCGATTAGTGGCCGGTTGTGCGCAGGCCAGGGCGTTCTGATACTGATTCAGGTCGCTGCTGTTCTGGCAATACAGGTCGCCGATCTGGCTGATGGCCGAAACGCCGAGGCCGATCAGGTCGCAGTGACCGTGGGTGGTGTAGCCCTGGAAATTGCGTTGCAGGGTCGATTCTTCCTGGGCGATCGCCAGTTCATCGTCGGGCAGCGCGAAGTGATCCATGCCGATGTAGCGGTAACCGGCGGCGGTCAGTTGTTGAATGGTGCCCTGAAGCATCTCCAGTTTCTGCGCCGGTGTCGGCAGTTCGTCGCTGTTGATGCGCCGCTGGGGCATGAAGCGTTCCGGCAGGTGCGCATAGTTGAATACCGACAGCCGGTCGGGTTGCAGCGCGATGACTTCGTCGACTGTGCGTGCGAAGTTTTCGGGCGTCTGTTTCGGCAAGCCGTAGATCAGGTCGATGTTGATCGAGCGAAATTGCAGGGTGCGGGCGGCGTCGATCACCGCGCGGGTCTCTTCCAGGCTTTGCAGGCGGTTCACCGCCCGTTGCACGGCCGGATCGAGGTCCTGCAGGCCGATGCTGACCCGATTGAAGCCCAGTTCACGCAGCAGGCCCATGGTCGACCAATCGGCTTCGCGAGGGTCGATTTCGATGCTGTAGTCGCCCGAATCATCCTCCAGCAAGTTGAAGCTTTTGCGTAACCCGGCCATCAATTGGCGCAGTTCGTCGTGACTGAGAAACGTCGGCGTGCCACCACCGAAATGCAGCTGCTCGACTTTCTGCGCCGGGTCGAGGTGGCAGGCGATCAACTGGATTTCCTGTTCCAGACGCTGCAGATAAGGCAGGGCCCGGCCGCGGTCCTTGGTGATGACTTTGTTGCAGGCGCAGTAGTAGCAAATGTTCGCGCAGAAGGGCACATGCACATAGAGCGACAAAGGACGTTGGGCCTTGCGGCTGTCACGCAGGGCATGGAACAGGTCGAAGCTGCCGACATGACCGTCGAATTCCATGGCGGTGGGATAGGAGGTGTAGCGCGGTCCCGCCAGGTCATAACGGCGGATCAGATCGGTGTCCCAACGAATGGCGTCGAGCATCATGCGGGCATTCCCCCTGATAGGCTGGCTGTGTTGGCGAGTCTAGGGGCGCAGGTATGGGGGCGTCTTGATTTGCATCAAAGGTAGGGATTTGTGTTGTCTGGGAGGGCCCCATCGCGAGCAAGCTCGCTCCCACAGGATTTTGAATTGCCTCAGTTCTTTGCTCCAAACCAAGACCCTGTGGGAGCGGGCTTGCCCGCGATAGGTGCGCCGCCGATCTAATGCCCCATGAGCCAATGCTGATGCGGCCCGGGCAAGGTCCAGATGCCGAACAGGATGACCAGCAAGCCCCCCGTCATTCGCACGCTGCGTTTGCGCAACAGCGCCGTGACCCTCTCGGCCGCCAGCCCCGTGGCCAGCAGCACCGGCCAGGTGCCCAGCCCGAACGCGAGCATCAGCAGCGCGCTGTCCAGCGCATTACCCTGGCTCGCCGACCATAGCAGGGTGCTGTAGACCAGTCCGCAAGGCAGCCAGCCCCAGAGCGCACCCAGCAGTAACGCGCGGGGCAGGCTCGACACCGGCAGCAGCTTGTTGGCAACGGGCTGGATGTGCCGCCACAGGCCGCGACCGAGGCTCTCGATGCGGGTCAGGCCGCTCCACCAACCGGCAAGGTACAAGCCCATGGCGATCAGCAATAGCCCGGCGATGACGCGCATGAACATCGCCGCCGGGCTGTTGGCCACCGCCCAGCCGGCCAGCCCGATCAGCAGGCCGGCAGCGGCATAGCTGAGAATTCGTCCCAGGTTGTAGGCCAGTAGCAACCGAAAGCGCCGGCTGCGCTGCTCCCGGGGAATCGCCAGGGTCAGCGCGCCCATCAAGCCGCCGCACATTCCCAGGCAATGACCGCCGCCGAGCAGGCCGAGAATCACCGCAGACACCAGCAGGGGCGCCAACTCAAGCATGCGGAGGCGCCTTGTCGTCCGGTTTGGCTGGATGGCTGCCGGCCTCGTCGACCGCCGCCTGGTGATTCGGGTCCTGATCGTCGAACAGGATGCTGTGGGCCGGGCCGTCCAGGTCGTCGTACTGACCGCTGTCGACCGCCCAGAAGAAGATGTAGATCGCGATGGCCACGATCAGCAGCGCGGCCGGGATCATCACGTAGAGAGCTGGCATGGGTCACTCCATGCCCGCGCGGCTCAGGCCGGCAGCGGGCGGGTTTGTGGCGTGGCGCTGACCGTGGGCGCGCTCGGCAGGCGAGTCAGGCGCAGGGCGTTCAGCACCACGGTCAACGAGCTGATGGACATGCCGATCGCGGCCCATACCGGGGTGATCCAGCCGAGGGCGGCGAAGGGCAACATAAGGCCATTGTACAGCCCGGCCCACAACAGGTTCTCGATGATTACCCGGCGGGTGCGCCGGGCCAGGCTGAAGGCTTGCACCAGTGCATCGAGCCGGTTGGACAGCAACACCGCGTCGGCACTGGTCTTGGCCAGGTCCGTCGCCGACCCCATCGCCACGCTGATGTCGGCGGCGGCCAGCACCGGCACGTCGTTGACCCCGTCACCCAGCATCAACACCTTGCGACCTTCCTTGTGCAATTGTTGCAGGACCTGCAATTTATCGTCCGGTCGCAAGCCGCCCCGGGCTTCGTCGATGCCCAGTTCAGCCGCGACGCTGGCCACCATCGGCGAGCTGTCGCCGGACAGCAGCAACGTGCGCCAGCCGCGGGCCCTGCACGCGGCGAGCAGCGCGGGGGCGTCGCTGCGCAGACGGTCGTCGAGGACAAACCATGCCAGCGGCCCCTGGTGATTGCCGAGCAGCAACCATTGGCCGGCTTCATCCGGCATGGCGGGTATGGCGGCGCCACTGAGTTCGCAGACAAATCCCGGTTGGCCGATACGCAAACGTTGATCACCCACCCTTCCTTCAAGGCCAAGGCCCGGCGTACTGTGGACCTCTTCAGCGGCCAGCGGCGCCCGGCCGAATGCCTGGGCAATCGGATGTTCGGAGCGGTTTTCCAGGGCGGCGGCGAGACTCAGGCATTGATCGCTGTCGAGCGCCCCCAGCGGGCGAATCGAGCGCAGCGCCAGGCGGCCTTCGGTGAGGGTACCGGTCTTGTCGAAAATCACCGTGTCGATCTGGTTCAGGCCTTCCAGCACATGACCGCGAGTCAACAGCAACCCCAGTTTATGCAGCGTTCCGGTGGCGGCGGTGAGGGCGGTCGGCGTGGCCAGGGACAAGGCGCACGGGCACGTCGCAACCAGCATCGCCAGGACGATCCAGAACGCCCGTGACGAATCCAGTTCCCACCAGAC
>Ga0213829_1001781_pt1 | contig 14846 bp, 12 predicted proteins | sample MC6MC0896MG_FD_180665 | JGI IMG/M metagenome (GOLD analysis project Ga0213829, IMG submission 180665) | Enriched soil aggregate microbial communities from Iowa State University, Ames, United States - MC6-MC0896-MG | ecosystem: Environmental > Terrestrial > Soil > Unclassified | place: USA: Iowa...
GAGCAATACGGTCGCCGCTGTTATTCCCACGCTTTCAGCTTCCGTTTTTGCCGATACAATTCAGCACTTTTCCGACGTGCTGCATCGAGCTGGCTATCAGATTTTCCTGGGCAACACCGATTATAGTCAGGAGTGTGAGGAAGAAATCATCCGCAGCTTGATTGGAAGACGTCCTGATGGCATTTTTCTCATCGGCACGCACCATACCAAAGGCAGCACTGCACTTCTTAAGCGTGCAGAGATTCCAATCGTTGAAGGCTGGGATTTGACGGATCGTCCGCTTGATCGGCTGGTGGGTTTTTCCAATACCCAAGCGATTGGCGACATGGTTGACCACCTGATTCAATCGGGCAAACGCCATATCGTTTTTGCCGGTGTCGTGCGCAAAGGTGATAACCGTGCCGCAGAGCGCAGCACGGCATTCAAAGCCAAAATGGAGCGAATTTTTCCCGGTGATATGCCGCGTATGACGATCGCAACCGAGATGCCGCTGGTTATGGCATCGGGCGTCGATCTTTTGGCGCTTGTTCTCGCACAATATCCGGAAGCCGATGCGATTATGTTTTCGAGCGATATTCTGGCTTCTGGTGCGCTGCTTGAAACACAGCGCCTTGGCATAAATGTGCCGCAAAAACTGGCAATTACCGGCTTTGGTGACTTTGAGCTTTCCCAACATCTGGTGCCGCCATTGACGACTGTTGCAGTTCCCTCCGCTCGTATCGGCCGTCAGGCCGGGGAGCTTTTGCTGGAAGGAATGCGCGGCGAGGTTTCCATGAAAAATATTATCGACGTCGGGTTTGAACTTAAGATCAGAGCCAGCGGATAAGAATGATCAATTGATCTTTTGCGCTAAAATTCTGTTGAAAAATGTTAGCGCTCACTTTAGAAATATCAACAATAGAAGATAATTTTCTGCACATCAAATGAGAGTCGTAAGGATTGCGCTATGGGCGTTTTGACAGGTTATCGGGTTCTGGATTGTTCTATCGCCATGGCGGGTCCATTTGCGGCCCAGCGGCTCGGTGATCTTGGGGCTGATGTGGTGAAGGTTGAGCCAACGACAGGCGAATGGCAGCGCCATGTGGCGGCTGGTGGGGCAGAAGGCAATCAGGTCAATGTGTCCTTCCTGTCGCTCAACCGTAATAAGCGTTCGCTTGCGGTCGATCTCAAATCGCCGGACGGAAAACAGGTTCTGCTTGATCTCGTAAAGACGGCGGATGTGTTTTTGCAAAACTATCGTCCGGGTGTCGCAAAGCGTCTTGGCGTCGATTATGAATCGCTTTCAAAAATAAATCCGAAACTGATTTATGTTTCGATTTCCGGCTATGGCGAAGATGGACCGTACGTGAACCGCCCGGGACAGGACCTTGTGTTGCAGGGCATGTCGGGCGCCATGCTATCTGCTGGTCGCGAAGGTGAAGCCCCAACGGCGGCTGGTCAATATCTTGTTGATGCAATCACTGCCTATACGGCCTTTGAAGGCGCATTGGCTGCACTTCTGCATCGCGAACGCACCGGTGAGGGCCAGCTTGTGCAGGTGAATATGCTCGACGCGATCACAACGATCCAGATGCAGGAACTTTCGGTTTTCACGGTTGGCGGCAAGCCACAGACACGTTCTGCCGAACCGCATGCGCATGTCTATATTCGTGCGCCGTACGGTGCTTTTGCGACCTCTGACGGCTTCATCATCGTTGCATTTCCGAAGCTTAAAACGCTCGGCGAAGTGATCGGCGAAGACAGTTTTCTGACGATGAGTGACGAGGTTGATACTTGGGCGCGTCGTGACGAAATCTTTGCTAAGACACGCGATAAGCTTAAGACAAAAACCTCTGCGGAATGGCTGGACCTGCTGCGCGCAGCCGACATCTGGTGCGGTCCGGTTTATGGCTATGGCGATCTCGTTGAGGACGAGCAGATCAAGCACAACGGTACATTTGTCGAATATGAGCACCCGACCGAAGGCAAGGTGAAGACACCGGGCTTCCCGATCCGCTTCTCTAAGACGCCATCGACCGTTGATCGTGGTGCACCGATTACCGGTCAGGACACGCGCGATATTTTGGCCGAGGCGGGCTACGCGACCGATAAGATTGATGCGCTTGAGCAATCCGGCGCTGTGGTTTCGGGGAAAATCTGAAATGCAGGTGATTAAGGCACTGACCTGGGATCACCCGCGTGGTTTCAATGCATTGGCCGCAGCCGCCAAGCGTCCGGAAATGGCAAGAGAAGGACTTCTGATCAGTTGGGAAAAGCAGCCGCTTGAAGGCTTTGAATCGCATCCGATTGCTGATCTTTGTGCGCGTTTTGATCTTGTTGTTCTCGATCATCCGCATGTTGGTGAAGCCGTTGACGGCAACTGTCTTCTTTCGCTTGAGGAAGTCTTTGGACAAGAGACGCTTGCAGCACTTGCTGATGCGAGTATTGGTCCTTCGCTGACCAGCTATCGCTTTGCGGGGAAGCATTGGGCATTGCCGCTCGATGCCGCAACACAAGTCATGGCTTTGCGCGCCGATCTTCTGGACGAAGTTCCAGCCACATGGGACGAGGTTGTGAAACTGTCGCGTGAAAGTAGCAAAGTTGCGCTTTCGCTTGCGGGGCCGCATGCCTGTCTTTCATTCTTGTCGATAGCGGCAGCTTTTGGCGAACCGCCCGCTGAAAAAGACCCGGATATTCTCGTTTCAGAAGAGACTGGCCGTAAGGTCTATGATCTGATGGCCGAACTTGCTGCTCGCAGCCCTGCATCCGTTCGCCAGAAAAACCCTATTGGCATACTTGGCCATATGGCAGAAAATGACGATGTCGTACTTTGCCCGCTTGTTTATGGCTATGTGAATTATGCTGCTTCACAGAGCGGTCATCCGCTGGCTTTTCACAATGCGCCACGCTTGGCTGCAAATGGCCGTCCGGGTTCGACACTGGGAGGCACAGGCATCGGGATTTCCCGACGTTGTAACGTGACACCGGAATTGAAAGATCATCTTCTGTGGCTCATGAGCCGCGAAGCGCAGTCCGGCTTCATTCCCGATCATGATGGTCAGCCATCGCGCCGCGATGCCTGGCATGACGAACGCGTTAATGCGCGCTGGGGCGATTTTTATCGCAACACTGCGGATACGCTGGAACAGGCCTATGTGCGCCCGCGCCATGATGGCTATATCGCGTTTCAGGGCAAAGCGTCCGCTCTTTTAGGTGCTGCGTTTGATGAGCGACGCTCTGCTGACGTAGTTTTGAGCGAGCTTCAATCTCTATATGCCGCTTCGCGTGTGCATGGCGGTGAAAGGTAGAGTTTTATGACCGATGATGTGAAATTCGAGATCGACGGTGCGGTTGCTGTCATAACGCTCAATCGCCCGCAAAAGCTTAATGCGGTGACGCCGGAAATGGCGGATGCGATTGTCGCCGCCGTGACGGAATGCAATGACAGCGACACAATTCGCTGCGTTATTCTCACCGGTGCTGGCGAGCGTGCCTTTTGTGCGGGTTCCGATATTCGCGAACTCGACACTTATGAAACGCCATGGCAGTTCCGTAATCGCCCGGATTATTGCGATGCGTTTCGAGCATTGCTCAAGCCATCCATTGCAGCCGTTAATGGTTATGCATTCGGTGGCGGGCTTGAGACGGCAATGTCGTGTGATATTCGCATTGCTTCGGACAATGCGCAATTTGCAGCACCTGAAATCAAGCTTGGCTGGATTGGCGGCGGCGGCATGGCAGCGCATCTGGCCCATTCCGTCGGTGCGTCCAATGCGGCTTTGATGATCATGACGGGCGATCCGATTTCGGCGGAAAAGGCCGAGCGTTGGGGGCTTGTCAGTGAGGTCGTTCCACAGGCGGATTTGCTCAAACGTGCGCGTGAAATCGCAGACGTTATCGCATCTCGAGCGCCGATAGCTGCTGAAACGGCAAAGCTAAATCTCAAGGCCGCAGTTTCGATGCCGCTTGAAAAAGCCATTGAGTACGAGCGCGATTTGCAGACAATCTGCTTTGCTACTGCCGATGCACAAGAGGGGCGGGCGGCTTTTAAGGAAAAACGCGCACCGTTCTTCAAACGCCGATAGAATTGGTTTTCCGAAAAGCCCCGTGCACTATGCACGGGGCTTTTATCGTTCAGACTCTGCCAGTAATCGAAGCATTGAGCAGATCAAGCACACCCTGCTTTGTCAGCTCAACCGGATTACCACCTGCTGTCGGATCAACAATTGCCATTTCGGCGATCAGCGTCTTGCGACCTTCGTCCATATCAAGGCCCTTGATGAAATCATGCAATGTATCGGGAACGCCGAGATCGTTGCGTAGCTTCATGATTGCATCGATAAACCCGTCAAATCCGCCCTCAATACCCAGATAGTTTGCAAGCCGTTCGATGCGCTTTTCAATTGCTGCACGGTTGTGATGAAGAACATAGGGCATGAAAACAGCATTGGTCATGCCGTGATGCGTGTCATAAAGCGCGCCGATCGGATGGGAAAGGGAGTGGATTGCGCCCAATCCTTTCTGAAACGCAGTCGCTCCCATAGAAGCCGCTGCCATCAGCTTGGCGCGGGCTTCAATATCTGCGCCATTCGCATAGGCCTTGGGCAGATTTTCAAACACAAGACGTATGCCTTCAATTGCAATGCCGTCTGCCATTGGGTGAAAACCGGGTGCGCAATAGGCTTCCAGACAATGCGCAAGCGCGTCCATACCGGTGCCCACGGTGATGAAAGGCGGCATGCCGATTGAAAGTTCGGGATCGGCAATGACCGTAACGGGCAACATTTTTGGGTGAAAGATCACCTTCTTTGTGTGCGTCGCTTCGTTGGTCAGAACGCCTGCGCGGCCCACTTCTGAACCTGTGCCAGCGGTGGTTGGCACAGCGATAATTGGTGCAATGGCTTTGCTGTCGGCGCGGGTCCACCAGTCGCCAACATCTTCAAAGTCCCATACAGGGCGTGTTTGTCCTGCCTGAAAGGCAATCAGCTTGCCAAGATCAAGCGCTGAACCGCCACCAAACGCAATCACGCCATCGTGCTTGCCGTCGTTAAAGACGCTCACGCCCGCATTAAGATTGCTTTCGACGGGATTTGGTTTCACATCGGAAAAGACTGCATATTTAACACCCGCTTCATCAAGAATTTCGAGCGTGGAAGCTACGACTGGAAGTTTTGCAAGGCCGGGATCGGTGACAAATAACGGGTGTTCGATACCCGCTGCTTTCAGCACTGCCGGCAATTCCTTGATGCGGCCCGGTCCGAAAAGCACGGTAGTCGGGAAGTTCCATTTGGCGGTCAAAGTGGTCATGTCGATTGCTTTCCAGAAACTCAATGAATTCAGATTTTTTCACGCAGGTGGAAGGATTTCGGTCGCGTGAGATTACCATAACCGATCGGTGAAAGGGCCGCGCCCTTGCCGGTATCCTTCACGCCCGTCCAGACGAGGGCGGGATCGAGATAATCGCAACGGTTCATGAAAACGGTGCCGGTTTCGATACGGTCGCCGAGAGCAGCTGCGTGGTCGGTGTCAGTCGTCCAAAGCGAGGCGGTCAGGCCGTATATGCTGTCATTCATCAGGGCCAGCGCTTCCTCATCATTGCGCACCTTCATGATGCCAACAATAGGGCCAAAGCTTTCTTCACGCATGACGCTCATCTGGTGATCGACATTTGTAAGAACCTCCGGCGCAATATAGGGCGAGCCGACAATATCATTATCGACCGTCATATTTACATGGGCTTGGGCACCTTTGCGCAGGGCTTCGGCTTTCTGCTCACGAATGAGATCGGCAAAGCGTGCCTGTGCCATAGGTCCAAGTGTGGTCGACGCATCCAGCGGATTGCCGACAACATATTGCCTAGTCAGATCAATGAAGCCATCGACGAAGTGGTCATAGACGGCTTCGTGCACATAGATACGCTCGATACCGCAGCAGCACTGGCCGGAATTAAAAAACGCGCCATCAACCAGATTGGCGACGGCATGATCGAGATTGACGTCTGGCAGTACATAGGCCGGGTCTTTGCCGCCAAGCTCCAGCCCAAGAGACATGAAAGTGCCGGATGCAGCCTTTTCAATCGCACGTCCACCGCCGACGGAGCCGGTAAAATTGACGTGGTCGATCTGACCCGATGCAAGCAGCTTTTCGGTGGAGGCATGATCTAGAACGATATTCTGGAACACAGCTTTTGGAAGCCCGGCTTTTTCAAAAGCTTGCGCAAAGCGTTCGCCGGTCAGCAATGTTTGCGTTGCATGTTTAAGAAGAACGGTATTGCCCGCCATCAATGCGGGAATGATCGTGTTGACGGCTGTCAGATAAGGATAGTTCCACGGCGCAATTACCATCACCACGCCAAGCGGCACATGCTTTACATAGCGGCGGAAGCCATCTTTTTGTGCCGGCACATAGGCTCGCAACGCGTCTTCGGCGATGTCGATCATATATTGGCCGCGTTCCTGTACGCCGCCATTCTCGCCTCCATAACGTGTTGGTCGGCCCATCTGCCATGCGATTTCAGGAATGATCTCATCCTGCATCGCGCTAAGAGCATCCAGTGCCGCACGGCAATAACGAGCGCGTTCTGCGATGCTTAATGCGGCCCAGCCGGACTGTGCTTGTTTTGCTGCGGTGATTGCACCGTTGATTGCGGCATCAGTTGCATAGGTGCGCTCCGCGTAAACGGAGCCGTCGATAGGGGAGATGATCTTGGCAGTGCCGCTCATCGGGCAATTCCTCTGTACGAAATTAATACCGTTCGAAGCCGCGATGCAGTTCCCAGTCGGTCACGCGGCGGTCATATTCAATCTGCTCCCAGTGGGCTGTGTGGACATAATGATTGACCACATTCTCACCAAGCGCGTGCTTGAGAAAGTCTGAGTTTTTCAGCGCTTCCGCCGCTTCACGCAGCGTATAGGGAATTTCCTTGAGCTTCACAGCGCTATAAGCGTCGCCCACGAATGGATCTTCCAGTTCAAGATTTTCGTCAATGCCCTTAAGGCCGGCTGCAATAAGCGCTGCGAAAGCCAGATAGGGGTTGAGATCAGCGCCGCCAATGCGGCATTCGATACGGATCGATTTGCTGCCTTCGCCACAAAGCCGGAAGCCTGCTGTGCGGTTATCCTGGCTCCACATGATCTTTGTGGGTGCAAAAGTTCCCGCCTGAAAACGCTTATATGAGTTGATATAAGGTGCCAGAAAATACGTATATTCAGCAGCATATTTGAGCTGGCCTGCCACCCAAGAGCGCATCAGTGGCGTCATGGTGTGAGGTGCTTTGGGGTCAAAGAATAAGGGCTCTTTGCCATCGGCACTCCAGATAGAGTTATGCACGTGGCTGGAACTGCCAGCCTTGGCATAATCATATTTGGCCATGAAAGTGATGGATTTGCCATGCGCCTCGGCAATCTCCTTCATGGCGTTTTTCATGATCACATGCCGGTCTGCCATGTCGAGCGCTTCCGCATAGCGCACGTTTAATTCCTGCTGGCCGGGGCCCCATTCGCCCTTGGAGTTTTCAACCGGAATCCCCGCCGCACCGAGATGATTGCGCATGGCGCGCAGAACCTGTTCTTCCTTGGTGGTCAGGTGGATCACATAATCCTGCACATAAGGTGATGCAGTCTCCAGTTCCTGCCAGTGCTTGGCACGCGCCGTCTTATAGGTCTCATCAAACAGGTAGAATTCGAGTTCAGATGCAAAATAGGCGCGGTAGCCACGTTCATGCAGGCGTGCGAGCTGCTTTTTAAGAACTGCACGCGGTGAGTGCGCGAGGTCTTCATGATCGTGATGATCAAGTACGTCGCACAAAACTATGGCCGTCTTTTCCAGCCACGGCGCAAGCCGCAGCGTGGAAAGGTCCGGCTTCATAACGAAATCGCCATAGCCCTTGTCCCAACTTGCGGCCTCATAGCCCGGAACTGGCTCCATATCGATGTCATTGGCAAGAAGATAGTTGCAGCCATGCGTTTCATCATGGGCAGTTTCAACAAAGAATTCTGCATAGAAGCGTTTGCCGATAAGGCGGCCCTGCATATCAACGAAGCAGGCGAGAACCGTGTCGATTTCGTCATTTACGACGGCTTTTTTCAACGTGTCGAAAGTTAGTTGTTCGGCCATTATGCTTCGCTCCTCACGGTATCACGCGCTCAATCTCGCTGAAAATCGCCGCAAGTCGCATAGCCCAGGCTTGCTGCGTTTCACCGGTGGCGATTTCGTCATTGCGTATCTCAATCATCGCACAGGGTGCATTGCGCGGTCGTGCGTGGCGCTCAAGTGTGTAGTAAACCCGGTCGGCTGGCGAATAGGGTTCATTCACACCCACATTCAGCGACTTGTCCTTTTCAAGCGCTGCAATCAAAGGCTCTGCTATGCGCGCATCTGCATCATGAATAATGCCAATCTGCCATGGACGTGAGATGCCCTTATAGACTGGCGTAAAGGAGTGAATGGTTACGATCCACGAGGTTAGTCCATGCGTTGCACGTGCATGAATAACTTCCTCGATGCGACGGTGAAGAGGCCTGTGCGACAGGTCAATGCGCGCTGTGCGCTCAACAGAACTGAGATGGTGATTGCCGGGTATGACGGTTGTTTCACTGATTTCCGGAATGAGATCGCGTGCATCAAGCGGGCGATTGCAATCAATCAGCAGACGCGAGTACGTCGCTTCGATCAGGGGCGCATTCAACTGTTCGCTCAAATGCCTGGCAACTTCTGCCGCACCCGGGTCCCAGGCAATGTGTGCGCTCAAGGATTGAGGATCGAGTCCAAGCCCGTCAAAATGCTCTGGAATGTAATTGGATGCGTGTTCGCAAACAAAAACAAAGGGACTTTTTCCCTCCTGATTGACGACCAAAACCGGCTTTGGGGCCGGGTTATGGCGATCTTGCTCATCGGTCATTCTATCTGTTCCCCGCGCTGTAACTTCTGTTACGTTTTATAAGATTATGCGCTATTGCGGAATATTTGATACGCCGTATGATGCTTTGTCAAATATAATTTTACGCGGATTGGAAAAGAGCTGCCCGAATGGAAAATGCCGCATCGATGAGTGCCAGCATCGCGGAGTTGCTGAACGAACGGATCGATAGCATGCCTGCCGGTGAGCGCAGTGCAGCACAGACGCTTATCGCCAATTATCCTATGCTTGGACTAAAGACTGTGGCCGAATTTTCAGGGCAGGCTGGCGTTAGTTCTCCGACCATTCTGCGATTTGTGAACAGGCTGGGCTTTCAGAGCTATTCGGAGTTTCAGGCGCGTTTGCAGGATGAGCTTGCAGCGCAATTGCAATCTCCGCATCATCGCAACGAACAGCCCGAGAAAGCACCGGATACGGCCTATCCTGCTGTCGAATATACACTTGATAATATCCGGGAAAGTTTCAGGCATCTTGGCGACAGGCAGTTGCAGCAAATCGTTGCGGCACTGAGCAATTCCAGGGGAAATGTCTATCTGATCGGTGGACGTTTTACCGATCCAATAGCGCAATATATGACCGCCCATATGTCAATTATCCGTCCCCATGTCTTTCACTTGGGCGGGCAGGAAAGCATGTGGCGGGACCGCTTGCTGGATATGGGGAAACGCGATGTTCTCGTTGTTTTCGACATTCGTCGCTATCAGGAAAGTTTGTTGAGACTTGCTGAAAAAGCGTGTGGGCGAGGGGTTGAGGTCATCCTGATCACTGATCAGTGGCTTTCACCGATTGCGCGTGTCGCCGGGCATGTGCTGGCGGGGCGTATCGCGGTGCCCTCCGCATGGGATTCATCGGCTTCGATTTTCGTCCTCGCGGAAACCATTATTCGCGAGATGACGCGTGCGTTAGAGCACGATAGCGCTGCACGGATCGCTGAACTTGAAGCGCTCAGATGAGCGCATCAATATAAAATGAACCGCGACTATTTCCCTGCCTTTGGCGCTTTAAAGACGGGAAGCGGGTAAGTTTTGCCAAGAACAACGCCTGCTTTTCGCAAAACGTCTTCAGGTGCCGCATATGGTTTGTGAATCCAGCGATCCGGCAAGTCGGCAATTTCGGGCACCCATTCACGCACATAAGCGCCTTTGGTGTCGAACTTGTCGCCTTGCAGGACAGGATTGAAAACGCGAAAATAAGGTGCTGCATCCATGCCGCAGCCTGCCACCCATTGCCAGCTTCCCGGATTGCTGGCCATATCGGCATCGATCAGCGTGTCCCAGAACCATTTTTCACCTTCTCGCCAGTCGATCTGCATGTTCTTGCTGAGAACTGACGCAACCAGCATGCGTACCCGATTGTGCATCCAGCCTGTCGCCCAGAGCTGACGCATGCCTGCATCGATCATCGGGACGCCGGTATTGCCTTTTGTCCACGCCTTGAACGCTTCCGGGTTATGTTTCCATTCAATATCCGCAAGGGTGTTACGCATATCATTTTCGGCAATATCCGGGCGATGATAGAGCTGATGATAGTGAAAATCGCGCCAGATGAGTTCCGACAGAAACTTCTCGCCGCCGGTCTGGGTATCCGGGTGCTCATCCATCATCGACAGCGTTGCATGCCATGCCTGTCGCGGGCTGATTTCACCAAAGCGTAAGTGCGGCGAAAGCTTGGAAGTACCTTCTACATCGGGGCGGTCGCGATCCCCTGCATAATTGCGAATAGTCTCATCAAAGAAATGATAGAGCTGATCTATGGCTGCCGCCTCGCCAATTTGCCATAGACCGTGCATCTTTTTAGACCAGAACGGCTGGGTGTAGGTCTCTCCCTTTGGCGTGTCGTGCAGTGTCGAAGGTGTGGCTTTCCAATCGGATGATGTAAGCGGGCGGCTTACGCCTTGCTGACGCAAAGTCTTCGCGTAGGGCGTGAAGACCTGATACGGACCACCGCTGCCCGTTTTGATCTCCCATGGTTCGGACAAAAGATTGCCTGCAAATGACCCAACATTAAGCCCTTTGTCTTTCAGGGCTGTTTTGACATGTGCATCGACATCGCGTTCCTGCGGAGCATAACGCCTATTCCAGAAAACAGCATCAAAACCGTTTGTTTCGATTAGCTGTTCGATAATTTTTAGCGCGTCGCCGCGCAATACCACCAATTCGAGATTGCGTGCATTGAGGCTTTTCTTAAGCGAATTCAGGCTCTGTTCCAGCCACCAGAGCACTGCGCCGCCTGGCGCGCGTAAATGCGGATTGGTTTCATGCACGTAAAGCGCTGTGATGCTACCGCCAAGTTTGACAGCAGCATCAAGAGCGGGATTGTCTGCAAGGCGCAGATCGTTACGCAACCAGACAAGCGCATTTGCAGTCATTGAATAATCCTTAGTTGACGGGCTTTAGCAGATAATGCCCGACGCCCCACACATCGCCATTGTCGTGACCAAACAGACCGGCCGTTGCGAGAAAGAACAGCCGCCAGCGTCGTTCCCACAGGCCTGCATCCTGCGTATAAACCTGTTGCAGAATTGGCCTGATCTGATCAATCGATTTATCGAAATTGCTCAGCCAATCCAAAGCTGTTTGCTGATAATGTCTGCCTGACCAGCGCCAGTCCTGCTCAACGGTGAAAAGCGCGCCAAAGCGATGCGGCAGGTCAAATGCTGGCATAATACCGCCCGTGAAAAAATGATGGGCGATCCAGTCTGCCGGATTATCGTGGTTGAAACGATAGGAGCGGTCGCGATGCGTAAAAACATGGATAAACAATCTGCCATCGGGGGTAAGCCAGCTACGCACCCGCTCAAACAACGACTGCCAGTTGGACATATGTTCAAACATTTCAACGGACACCACGCGATCAAAGCGCTGGTCGGTGGAAAAATCATTCATGTCTGCAGTGATAACAGTTAGGTTTCTGAGGCGCCGCGCTGCTGCCTGCGCCTCAATGAATGCGCGCTGCGACGCGGAGTTGGAGACGGAAACGATGCGGGCGTTGGGAAAGTTTTCAGCCAGATAAAGCGACAGAGAACCCCATCCGCAACCGAGTTCGAGAATGTTCATGCCGTCGTGAATGTCGGCATGTCTCACCGTTTCGCGCAGCGCGAATGTTTCAGCTTCGCCAAGTGTCGTGTTTTTATCCGGGTAATAGCAGCACGAATATTTGCGCTGTGGACTCAGCGCCAACTCGAAAAACTGCGGCGGGAGTTCATAATGCTGGCGATTGGCATCATCGGTATGGGTAGCAACCGGAAAATCCTTCATGGTCTGAAGAAAGTCGAGCTCTGTTTTTTCGGGCGTTCCGGCCAGCCTTCGTTTTGTACGACCGCAAAGAAAATCGATACCTGCAAGCGTGATGGTATCGCTCAAGGGAACGCGTTCCGCTGCATTGATTGCATATGCCAGCATGTTCATATTCAGGCTCCTGATTTACGATTCCGACTTTCGGGGACCGGGGAAAAACGCATTGACGCGGCGTTGCAGTGCGCGGAATTTTTCACCGCGTGATTTGAGCATGTGTTCTTCAAGTGGCGGAATGCCGGAAACGTGCACCAGCAGCCAGTACATCTGGATGGGCGCAAGCAGTGACAGCCAGCTCCATGGCGATGCCGTTATTGCCATCAGTGGCCATGCGCACCAGAAAAGCCATTCGAAGAAATAGTTAGGATGGCGCGAATAGGCCCAAAGTCCAGTCTCGCAGATTTCAGTTTTGGCGGCTGGGGTCTTGCGAAACTGTGCAAGCTGCGCGTCTGAAAGCGCTTCGCCTGCAATGGCAATGGCGATAATCGCAACAGCTACAATATCGATCAAATGTGGGAAATCGGGACGGCTGACTGCTGCAAGATAAACTGAAAGCACAAGAATGAATGCCGCCAAAGCCTGTATCTGCAAAAACCAGAACAGTCGTTTTGGTGCATTATGACCCCATTCTTTCATGAGCTTTGCATATCGCGGGTCTTCGCCGTGCGACATGCTTCGCTGTGCGATATGCAAACCAAGACGCAGCGACCATGCAAGAATGAGGATCAGGATTGCTGAACGGCGCTGCCAGGGCGTGTCGGCCAGAAGCACGGCGATCACTGAGCCCAGACCAACCGATAAAGACCATATTGCATCAATCCATCCGCTTTTGCCGGTCTTTCTCTCCAAAGCCCAGGCAAAACTCATGATCAGAGACAGGCTGATAGCAACAATTATAAGAAGACCGGGGTGCATGGCGGACCTTTGGTCGGGATTGCGTTTTATACAATGCAATACGTTTGGTCTTGCCGTTTGGTTTCCTCAACTCCCTTAAAAAATCAAAAAAGTTGCAGTCTTCATTGAACCAATCGTCTTCTCAAAACGTAAGATGAAGAAATGCGGCACAATGAGGGACTTATGGATATTACAAACCATCCGGGCGGCGCTAAACGTCTTAAGCTCGCGATTATCGGGAGTGGCATTTCCGGCCTGTCTGCTGCATGGCTTTTATCGCAACGCCATGACGTGACCGTGTTTGAAGCGTCGGATCGCATTGGCGGGCATAGCAATACGGTCGAATTTGTATGCAATACCGGCCCCGTTGCCGTTGATACAGGCTTTATTGTTTATAATGAAGTGACTTATCCCAATCTGACGGCGCTGTTTAAAACGCTTGATGTCCCCACTGCCGCATCGAATATGTCTTTTGCGGTGTCTATCGGAAACGGCGCCTATGAGTATTCCGGCGGCACCGGTTTAGGCCTTTTTGCGCAGCGGTCAAATCTCGTGAGTCCGCGTTTTTGGTCGATGATCCGCGATCTTTTGCGCTTTTATCGTAATGCTCCCAAAGATTTGGCCATGATGGGCGGCATTTCGCTTGATGATTATCTCACGCGCAATGGATATGGCCGGGCTTTTCGTGAAGACCATCTTTATCCAATGGCGGCAGCAATCTGGTCGACGCCTGCCATGGAAGTCGGGCAATATCCGGCTGCAAGCTTCGTGCGCTTTTGCTGCAATCATGGTTTGCTTGCTTTGCGTGATCGTCCGATCTGGAGAACAGTTCGTGGCGGCAGTCGCGAGTATGTGGCGCGTATCACAAAGCCTTATGCCGACAATATTCGGCTTTCTACGCCTATCAAATCGGTGCGACGTAGTGAAAACGCAGTTGGACTGATTGATACGAGCAATGTTGCCTATTCTTTTGATGATGTGGTTATTGCGACCCATGCCGATCAGGCGTTGCGTATGCTCGATGATCCGAGTTCAGAGGAAAGCCGCATTCTTGGTGCGTTCAAATATTCACGCAATGAAGCGGTGCTTCATTCGGATGTTTCGCTCATGCCTAAACGCCGGGCGGCATGGTCGAGCTGGAACTATCTGACCAATGTAGCCACCGGTCCGTCGCAGCCCTCGATCTCTTATTGGATGAACCGTCTGCAGCCATTGGGAACAGCGCCCGATACATTCGTGACGCTCAATCCATGTCGTGCGCCTCGCGAGGATCTGGTGATCCGCCGCGAGATTTATGAACATCCAATCTTCGATATGGCGACGGATCGTGCACAGAGGGAAATCTGGTCGTTGCAGGGACAGCGCAGAACATGGTTTTGCGGTGCACATTTCGGTTCCGGTTTTCATGAGGATGGTTTGCAGGCGGGACTTGCGGTTGCGGAAGACCTTGGCGGCCTGTGTCGGCCATGGCGGGTCGAGCAGGAAAGCGCGCGCATTGTTCGTCAGCCTGTACCGATCAGGGAAAGGGCACTGGCATGACCGAGCCTTTCAAATCGGCGCTTTTCCCTGGCCATGTAACCCATGCGCGCTTGCGCCCAAAGGTGCACAAGCTTGCCTATAAAATCTATTCTCTGCTACTTGATCTTGATGAACTGGATGTTCTTCACCGCAGGCTAAGGCTGTTTTCGCTCAATCACTTCAATCTGTTTTCTTTTCGCGAAAAGGATCGCGGCAATGGATCAGCCGTATCCTTGCGTACGCAG
>Ga0213829_1001783_pt1 | contig 14826 bp, 12 predicted proteins | sample MC6MC0896MG_FD_180665 | JGI IMG/M metagenome (GOLD analysis project Ga0213829, IMG submission 180665) | Enriched soil aggregate microbial communities from Iowa State University, Ames, United States - MC6-MC0896-MG | ecosystem: Environmental > Terrestrial > Soil > Unclassified | place: USA: Iowa...
AATATTTAGGAATTGGTCCGTCTGCGCATAGTTTTAACGGCGAAAACCGATCTTGGAATATCGCCAATAATTCACTGTACATAAACGCCATTCAGCAAGATGAACTACCGAACGAAGTTGAGGTTTTATCAAAAAATGATCGATACAACGAATATGTAATGACCGGTTTGCGAACCGTTTGGGGTGTATCGTTAGAAAAAATTAAAACCGATTTTGGAAGCGATTATTTAGATTATTTGCTAAAAAACGCCGAAGTATTTCTTAAAAACGAGAAACTGATTATTGAAAACAATATTTTAAAAACGACTTTAAAAGGTAAATTCTTTTGCGATGGAATTGCAAGTGAATTATTTTGGATAGATTGATATAATACCACAGATGCACGGATTTTTTCTATATTTATTGTGTTTTCAAACAATATGAAATATAAAATTTATGTCCTTTTGTTAACTTTATTTTCTTTCGTAAGTGAAACGGAATGGTGGTATGATAATGATAATTCAGGTTTTAATGGTAAAATAAGCCTTCATTTTATACTGTTATATATCAGTTTTATTGTAGGCTATTTATTGTATAAATCAGGAGATAAATATCGTTTTTTATTTATCATAATTTTATTAATGAATATCATTTTTCTTTTAATCCATTTACAGTTTTATATTGGATCAATACACGCTCTAGATTAACAAGTTTTTGGTCATTCCGAACTTGATTCGGAATCTCATCAAAAATTTAAATCGAGTGAGAAGCTGACCCGAGCTTGCGAACTGAACGAAGTTAAACAAGTTCAGCTTGACATAAATGATTATATTTGATTGCTTGAAAGGTTAAAATTTAACCCTTGCATTTGTGGCAAATAAAAAATATAAAAATGAAAACAACCATACAACATAACAACAAAACATACGAGATTGATCTATTAAAACCAATCGATATTTCTTTACTAATTCAAAATAACGAACAAAACCCAATTGCGTGGTATTTATATCAGCCTGAAATAAATCCGGTGGTTATGGGCGATTTTGTTGGTAGTGTGGCATCGGGAAAATCATCTACAAATTTTAATAATATTTTGTTCAATCCGCACGGACACGGAACTCATACCGAATGTTTGGGACATATTACAAAAGATTTTTATTCGATCAATCAAACGTTAAAAAACTTCTTTTTTATAGCCGAATTAATTTCTATCGAACCTGAACTAATCGATAATGATTTCGTTATCACAAAAAATCAGATTGAAAAAGCATTGAACGGTAAAACATCCGAAGCTTTAATCATAAGAACGCTTCCAAATTCAACCGAAAAAAAGCATAAAAATTATTCTAATACCAATCCGGCTTATTTATCAGAAGAAGCTGCTGTTTTTATAAGGGAAATTGGAATTGAACATTTACTTATTGATTTACCAAGTGTTGACAAAGAAGTTGATGAAGGCAAATTAGTGGCTCACAAAGCCTTTTGGAATGTGAAAAATGTAAACGAAGTGAATACCGACGCACGCTTTAATTGTACTATTACCGAATTGGTTTTTATTCACAATGAAGTTGCAGACGGATCGTACATTTTAAACCTGCAGATTGCATCGTTCGAAAATGATGCATCGCCAAGCAAACCCGTAATTTATAAAGTGCTATAAAAAAGAAACTCCTTCAATTTGAAGGAGTTTTATATGTAATTAATCTTGTTTTTGACCGTGATTAATATCGTTTCTGTGTTCTAAAACATCCAAGTTTTCGTCAACAAAATAAGCACTACCAAAACCGTTTACATAAGCACCTTTTACAGGGTTTACAGCGATTAAGATAAAATCTTCCATTGGTGCAATTACTTCAACAACTTTTCCGTGTGTTTCTTTTAAAAGTGCAATAACAGTGTTCCATTGGTCAGAATCTCTTGCAATTTGCGTTGTAGTTGCATCAAAAGTTAAACGTTCGCGAGCATAAATTTGTTTAGAAGCATCTTCATCTGCAATAAACATCATAGAAACTTTTTTCTGATCTCTTAAGTTTTTAGTATGGCGCGCCATGAAAGAAACCAAAATGTAGAACGTATTGTCTATTTTTACGAAAGGTGCGTAGCTTGAATTTGGATTACCTTCTGCATCAACCGTTCCTAAAATGATCGATTTTGAATTTGCAACCAATTCTTTTACTTTCGGTGCAATAGGCTTTACCTCTTTGTGTGCTTGTTGTGTGTCGTGTGTACTCATGTTAGAAAAATTTTCACAAAAATAAGTATTTATATCGGTTTTATATGTTTAAAGAATGAAAATCAGTTTTCAGATTTAGCGTATAAGTGAATTTTGTTCGAACAGGCGATCCGTTTATTGTTGCAGGAATCCATTTTTTAGCTGCACGTTTTACAGCTTGCATCATTCGTTTTTGAAAATATTCCAATTCCGGATCAACCATCCTAAAGCTTGAGACGGAACCGTCTTTTTCAATAATAAAATCAATGGCAATATCAAGCGTTGTTTTTGTTTTCGCAAGGCTTAAATAGCCGCGTTCTTGGTCGGTTATGTAAAAGTTGTTACGGACTTTTTCTCCAAATTTTTCCATGCCGTTTATTGGTGTGGCTTTATGGCGAACGGCTTTGTAATAATTGAATTCGTTTATCACAAAAGATAGGTTGTACAAACTCGCCTTTGCCGATCCTTCTACTATTGCAGGATTGAAATTTGGAAGTTGCTTAATGATAGGAACAATCAACGTTTCCAATTCAAATTCATCTTTTGGAATACTTGCTTTTGTAACCTCACCTTTATCGTTTAAAAACAATTTTACCTGAATAATATTGTCTTTGCCACGCATTTTATCAAAAGTTTCATCGGGTATATTTAGTTCCTGAATAATGTTTTGAACGTATTGTGTGGCTTCGTAAGGTGGTGTAGCTTTTGAGTCTTGAGCAGATGAAACAACATTGGTAAGAATTGTAAAAAGAAAAAGCAGTGTGTTTTTCATAGTTATTGGTTGATTTTAATTTTAATAGGTAATTTAAAATCTGAGCGCACAGGAATGCCATTTTCTGTAGCAGGCTTCCATTTAGGCATTGATTTTATAACGCGCACTACTTCTCTGTTAAGGCTGGGTTCATTAGATTCGATAATTTTAATATTTGTAAGACTGCCATCTTTTTCAACAATGAATGTTGCAATTATTTTGATTTCTGATTTATCGTTCGCGGAATAATTTTTAATATTAAATCCTCGCATAAATTGACGAAAGTATTCCGTTTTACCAGCTTCTGGAGTTGCTTCTGAAGTTATTTCGGTATTTTGTTCATGTGCTTCTACAGGTATAACCAAATTAAAGGCTTTTCTTGATACAACAGCAACACCATCTTCGGTTTTAGGATTCCATTTCGGTAATTTTTCAACAGCCTTTTTTAGGTTCGATTCTAATTGCAGTGAATCATTTTGAATTTTCGGATTAAAAACAGAACCATCTTTAGTAATTGTCAGAATAAAAGTGATGTCAATTGAACTGTTTTGGTATTTCTTGCTGATTTCTTCAGGAATTTCCAAATTGGCAGCCAGTAAATCTAAATACTCATTTGTGGGAATGGTTGTTGAAGCTTCAACAGTTTGCGCTTCAATTTTTAAAGATAAAACAATTACAAAAAGTAAAAGTAGTGTGTTTTTCATGATTAGTTTTTTGCAAAAATAATAAAAATTGTTCTTGTTGCTATAGATGTGGCGTGGATCAACCTTAAAAAAAGCATAAAAAAGATCGTTGTAAAATAAAGTTTATTAATTTTGTGAAGATTAAAAATAGTCATCACTACAAATTTATTCTAGTAGTGAAATGAAAGAAGATTTACATATTTATGGATAAAAAAGATTTACGAAGTGTTATTTTTCGTCATTTAGACGGAATTGTAACACTGCCGGTTTTGGTTACGCTTCATAATGCCGATATATTACAGTTTATTTCGAACAATGAAACAATAACCTTGAGCGAACTTGCCACAAAATTTAATGCGAATGAAGGCTACTTAAATGTGGCATTACGCATGTTAGCATCACAAGGTTTCTTGAATTATCAAGTTACACCGAAAGTTTCTGTTGAAAAAACATCAAAGTTCGATCAAATGTTGCGTTATGCAGATTCGTTGAGACCGGTAATGGAAATGATTCAGTTTTCGCAAGGATTTCATAATCGTTTGTTCGAAAAAGAACCGTTTTTAAAATTGAAACCGTTGTTAGAAAGTTATCAGAACGATACACTTTTACCTTCGGCATTGAACAATGAAGACAATGAAATTCGCAAGCAGCTGAATTATTATGTGGAAGGTTGTTTGGTTGGACCCACAATTGTTCGTTTGGGAATGAACGGTATGTTCCACAAATATTTTATGGAATCGAGTTTTAAGGCAGAAGAATATCATAAAGTTCCTGAAAGTTTCGAAAAACTACTCGATTTTTTGACGCATTTAGGCTGGTTCAACAAGAAAAATAACAACTACAGTTTCACAGATCAGGGCTTGTTTTTTGCACGCAGAGCAACTTCGTACGGCGTTACGGTTTCTTATTTGCCAATGTTGTCTCAAATGCAGCATCTGTTGTTCGGAAATGTTTCAGAAGTGAAACAAGACAACGGCGGACAGCAGGAAATTCATGTTGACAGAGCCATGAATGTTTGGGGAAGCGGCGGTGCACACGCAACGTATTTTAAAGCGGTTGATGAGTTGATTATCGAAATTTTCAACAAACCGTTAAATGAACAGCCTAAAGGAATTTTAGATATGGGCTGTGGTAACGGTGCTTTGCTGGAACATTTGTTTGAAACTATAGAAAACCGAACGTTGCGTGGAAAAAATTTAGAAACGCATCCGTTGTTTTTGGTTGGTGCCGATTACAACCAAGAAGCCTTGAAAATTACGCGTGCCAATTTAATTGCAAACGATATTTGGGCAAAAGTTATTTGGGGTGATATTGGAAATCCGGTGAAGCTGGCTGTCGATTTAAAAGACGAATACAATATTGAATTGAACGATCTGTTGAATATGCGTACTTTTTTAGATCACAACAGAATTTGGGAACAACCCGTACGAACTGACAATTTGCAAGAAAGTCTTTCAACAGGAGCTTATGCAACCAACGGCATATTATTACCGAACGAATGGGTTGAACAAAGTTTGGTTGAACATTTACAAAAATGGCAGCCTTTTATTTCTAAATTCGGATTGTTGGTTATCGAACTTCATACGATAGATCCTGCAATAACATCGAAGAATATCGGATTAACAGCCGCTACAGCTTATGATGCTACGCACGGTTTTTCTGATCAATATATTTTGGAATTGGACGTTTTTGAAGAATGTGTAAAACGTTCGGGATTGTCTGTTGATGAAAATTACACCCGAAAATATCCTGCCGATGAACGTGCAAACATCAGTATTCATCTAATAAAATAAAAAAAATACCGCTTTTATGAGCGGTATTTTTATGGTTAATTTTCTAACGGAAGAAAATTGTAGTTTTTAGAATAATACAACATTTGTTCTGCAAACGTTTTAGGATAAGTTATTACGATATCAGTAATTTTTCCTTTATCGTTCGTAATTGGTACCAGCACCGGATTTACAAATCCGCGGTAAGGTGCGTTATTGAATTTTTTGCTACGTTCTAACACTTCTTTATGCAGTTGCTTGTCCACTTTTACGCCGTAATTTTCAACAAGATCTTTTGCAGCTTTAAAATCTCCTTCTGATTTTATACGTTGTGTTTCACGTAATAATTGTCCGAATAAATCATGTAAACGCGCGTAATCATTTATTTTAAAGTAGGTTTTATTGTCGCGAACCACTTTTTCAATCACATTGAATTCTTTTCCTTTTTCAAAAACCCAAGCCGAAACCCATTGACGGTTACGCATGTGTGCTTCTTCAATATCCTGACCTGGTTCAATTCTGACCAACTGTGTCATTAATCCGTTGCGGATATAATCGTTATAAGCCGTCATTCCCAGATTTTGCCAATTATCAACCATACCTAAATCCTGAATTTTTTTATCGTACAAATAGTAAAGTGCAACCAAATCGGCACGACCTTCTTCTAAAGTAGATGCGTAACTTTTCAGTGTTTCTTTTGGCGTACCAACTCCCGGATTTAACTGACCTGAGGCATGCCCGATTACTTCGTGTAATGCCGTGTGTAATTTATCTGCCAATTCGCTGTAACGTTGCGACAGTTTAATTTCGTTTTCATCAAAGGCAAATTCCTTTAATTTATCGCCGCCGCCTGCTTTGTTGTAAGCGTCGATGATGTTTCCTAACGAAATTGATTTAGAACCGTGTTCTGCACGAATCCAGTCTGCATTTGGAAGGTTCACACCAATTGGCGTTGCCGGTGAAGTATCGCCACTTTCGGCAGCCACAATAACGGTTTTGTAAGATACACCTACCACGTTTTTCTTTTTATGTTCGGGCATTAAAGGCGAGCTGTCTTCAAACCACTGCGCACTTTTTGAAATTACTTCCATTTTTACCGACATGTCGAAATCTTTAATCTGAACCGTTGATTCATACGATGCTTTATGCCCTAAAGGATCATTGTAAACTTCGATAAATCCGTTGATGTAATCAATATTTCCTTCGGTAGCTTTTACCCAAGCCACGTTGTAATCATCCCATTTTTTAAGATCGCCGGTTTTGTAGAAATCAATCAAAATCTTCAACGCATCGGCTTGTGGTTTGTTTTCGGCAACTTCTACGGCTTTCTCTAACCAATAAACAATTTTATCGATCGCAGCACCATACATTCCTCCACTTTTCCAAATGCGTTCTTCAATTTTACCCGATTCTGTTCTAACCAATTTTGAATTCAATCCGGTAGATAAAGGTCGTAACGTATCAGCAGGAATCATGCTTCCATAAAAACGCTCCACATCTTTTGCATTTAAGCCTTTTCCGTAAAAATTAACCGCAGAACCTTGTACCAAACCTTTCGATTCATTTAAATTCACTTTTTTGCCATCAACTTCATTAAAAAGAACTTCAACAATACTTGCGTCTAAATTTGTTTTTGTTTCTTTCAATAATTTCTGAAGATACGTTTGCGGAAAATCGGGCTTTATTTTACTGTTTGAATAATGATGATGAATACCGTTAGAAAACCAGATGCGTTTTAAATAGATCTCGAAATTTTTCCAGTTTTCGTTGTTTTTATCGCCCTTGTAGTTTTTGTAAACATTTTCAAGTGCCGTACGTATTTTTAAGTTGTATTTGTAGTTTTGATCCCAAAAGATATCGCGACCCGAATAGCCTGCTTGTGCCAGATAATACACCAGTTTTTTTTCTTTCAAGGTCAGTTTTTCCCAACCCGGAATATCGTATTTCAGCACCTGAACGTCGGCGAATTGTTCTGTTTCGAATTTCACGCTTTGTAAACTGTCTGTAACGCTTTTGTATTTGCTTGTTTTATCGGTTTTGTTGCAGGCTGTTAAACTCGCAACGGCTATTGCTATAATGGTAAACTGACTAAATTTCATGCTTAATTGTTGTGTTATTAAAAACAAATATATTAAAATTTATGTTTTGAAGTTTTACTGAAATTGAAACCACTGTATAAAAAAAGAGCTTTGAAATTTTCAAAGCTTATTAATTTTGCGGTAAAACGTTTTTAAGAAATTCGTTTAACTGATCGAACAGATCTTTGGGACTTGAATATAAAATATGGAAATTGCTTAAAGCGAATAATAAATCGTTAGTATCGGCTTCGGCTTTTTGCAGATACACAATAGGTTTGCGCTTTGCTTTTGCATAACCTAGTTCGATACACGATGTAACGTTAACCGATGTTGCTTCGATAATTAAAAAGTTGCTAGAATCTATTTCTTTCATAGCTTTCTGCATTAGGTCGGCTTCCTGACCGGCTTCAAACGGATATTTATCAACAAAGATAAACTGTTCCACATTCGCCGTACTCATTGCCATGCCCAGTGCAATAATTTCTTTTCCTAAAGATTTTCTTGTAATTGTATCAACCGATATATATGCTTTCATTAACTAGCAGTTTATGTGGTAAAGATAAATAAATTATTCGGTAACAACAGTTTCGCGATCGCTTTCTTCGGCTTTTCCTTCTTCAATCATTTCAGAAACTTCTTCGCGGTCGCCTTTTTCCAAATCTTCCACCAAATCTTCCTGATCGTCGTTTATTTTATCGATAAAAAACTTGCAGTACAAAGGTAGATGATCAGATCCTACCGTTTCCATCGCTTTTAATTCTTCCACAAAAATATCGGTTGTATGAAACATTTGATCGATCGGAAAACGGAGCAAACGATATTTTGCATGAAAGGTTGATATTAATCCACGACCGATTCTTGGATCGATTGTTCCGGATGTTTTTCTGAATAATACCGATGATTTTGCCCAGGCTACGTTATTAAAATCGCCAATTACGATGGTAGGTTTATGATTTTCTTTGACCTTTTTGGCAACCGACAATAATTCGCCATCGCGTTCTTTTGCATTTTCTTCTTCGGTAGGGCTTGGCGGTGGTGGATGTACACCAAAAAACACAAACTCAAAGCCGTCTTTTGTTTTAAAAGTAGCTTCAATACTTGGAATATCGTCTGCAACAAAGTAATGTTTCTGGCAATCGGTCATTTCAATTTTAGAATACAGATGCATTCCGTAAGTGTTTTCTAAACCAATTTCACAAAAATACGGATAGTTCGGTTTTAAAGCCTGCAACGCATTTTCCCAATCTTTGTTCGATTCCATTGTAAGAATAATATCGGGATTTTCGTTCTCTAAAAACTTCAAAAAACGATCGTATTCTTTATTAAACTGATAAATATTGGTTGAAATGATTTTGATGCTTTCAGACGATTTATTGGTTTTCTGCTTTTTTTCGATCTTATAAAAAGGCGTGTACGGGTACAGCAGATAAATTTCGTAAACCATACAACCAACCAAAATTAACTGTGTAATGTAAAAGCCGGTGGTTTTTTGCAGGAACACCCACGCAGCAATGAAAACAATAAACTGTAATATTAAAATTTGGACTTTACCAAAATCGAAAATCCTGAAAAACCAATGTTGATCTTGTACAAGCGGAATTAACGATGCAAAAATTAAAAGGGTTGATAAGCTGTAAAAAGCAATTTCCATTACGGTCTTTTTTACAAAGCTAAAAATTTAAAATCAAGCATTTTGCAACCAACTGCAAATAGTTACGATCTTTTAACTGTTAAAGTGATGTTTTCTTGAGTGAAAGTGCTGTTTACCGTTTGGTTTGATAAATTATTTTTGAGTAGAGATATATTGTAAAGTTAATTTTTATATTTTTAAGAAAAGAAACTATATGAAAAAACTACTGCTACTAATTGCATTGATTGTTCAAAACACGATGAATGCACAAACTTATTATGACGCTGATAATAACAAAATTGATAAAACTACATTTGATAAATTACTTGCTGGTAAAGAATATTACCATGTAGAAAATGATTCTTTAAAAGCTTTCAAGTTAATGTATCGCAATAACAGAGGCGAAAGAGGTTCATTAGGCGATACTAAAAATTTATTCAAAGAATTAAATGAAAAACTCAATTTAAAACTCGATTCTAGTAAACCTTTAATTATTTATTATTATCCGGGAAAAGACCCTTGTAATTCTAGTGGAACATCAACTCAGAAAAGTCAAATTCAGTGGAATAAAGAATTAGAAAAGAAAGTGAAAAAAGTTGCCGATGTTAATGTATTAAGAATTTACAAAAACAAAGAAGGTATTAAAACGATAAATGATTATGATTGGAAAAAAGATCCAAATGCATTAATTGAGAATTTATTCTTTAACTATCATTACGGTTGTGGAAGTTTTGTAATTATCAATAAAGAAAAATATTCAGCTATTTTTGGAGAATATGGTCAAGATCAAGTTGCAGAAAGCCTAAAAGAAATCTTGAAAAAATAAAAAAAATCGCCTTTTAAAGGCGATTTTTAATGAAACACTAATTTAATTATTTAGCGTCTGCATATTTTTTAGCAACAGCATCCCAATTAACCACATTAAAAAATGCGTTAATATAATCAGGTCTGCGGTTTTGGTAGTTTAAGTAATAAGCATGTTCCCAAACATCTAAACCTAAAATTGGCATACCTTCGCATCCAATTCCTGGCATTAAAGGGTTGTCTTGGTTTGCAGTAGCACAAACTTCTAACTTACCGTTTTTAACACATAACCAAGCCCAGCCCGATCCAAATTGTGTAGCACCAGCTTTAGCAAAAGCATCTTTAAAAGCATCGAATGATCCAAAAGCTTCATTAATTGCAGTAGCTAACTCACCAGTTGGCTCACCACCTGCATTTGGTGCCATAACTTCCCAAAATAAGTTGTGATTGTAAAAACCACCACCGTTATTACGAACAGGTTTGTTGTTTAAGTCTAAATTTTTTAAAATATCTTCGATCGATTTTCCTGCTAAATCAGTTCCTTCAATCGCTGCATTTAAGTTTGTTGTGTATGCTTGGTGATGTTTAGAATAGTGAATTTCCATTGTTCTAGCGTCAATATGAGGCTCTAAAGCGTCGTAAGAATATGGTAATTTTGGTAATTCGAAAGCCATAACTATAATAGTTTAAAGATTAGTATTATTTTTATTTCAAATTTAAACAAAATACAACGACAACAAAAATTATTATGTGTCTTCTTTGTTAACATTTTTATAAAGTATCTTGGAAAAAAAAGCCTTTACCATTTATAACGCATCGGCAGGCGCCGGTAAAACGCATACGCTTGTAAAAGAGTATCTTAAAATTTTGTTGGGATATTCAAATAAAGACGATGCTTACCGAAACGTGCTTGCAATTACCTTTACAAACAAAGCGGTCAACGAAATGAAATCGCGCATTGTTTCGTGTATTTATGCGTTTACAATGAATGAAATTCCGCCGAAAGAATACCGATTGCTGGAACAAATTGTTGCCGAAACAACCTTTACCGAAGCTTATATTCGCGAAAAATCAAAAAAGATTTTAAAGAACATCATTCACAATTATGCAGGTTTCGATATTTCTACAATTGATAAATTCACGCACAAAGTAATTCGTTCGTTTGCGTTTGATTTGAATTTGCCTTTTCATTTTGAAGTTTCATTGGATACCGAAGCTTTGTTGCAGGAAGCGGTTGATGCTTTGATTTCACAAGCTGGAATTGATGAAGAACTGACAAAATTATTGGTCGATTTTTCAATAAGTAAAGCCGATGACGATAAAAGTTGGGATGTTACCAACGAATTAATGGAAATTGGACGTTTGTTGTTGAACGAAAACAACAAACAAGAATTGGAAGCTTTTGAGAATATCGAAATGCAGACGTTTTTGTCGTTAAAAAATTGGTTGCACGATCAGATCAATCAGTTAAAAGCCGAAACAGTTGCGTTGGCTCAAAATGCGTTGCAGTTGCTGGAAAGAATTGGTATCGACAATAAATCGTTCAGTGGCGGTTATTTCCCAAAACATTTAATAGGAATTGTTGAAGGAAACTACAACAACGCCAACAAAAAATATTACGAGTTTGATGATATTAAAATCAATAAAACTGTAAAAGACAAAGACGTAATTGAGCAACTAATTCCCGATTTATTGGCGATTACAAAAAAAATCTATCCGCTGTTTGGTAAGATTTATTTCTATGAAGCTTTCCTGAAAAATCTGGTACCGCTTTCGTTGTTGAATTCCATCAGTAACGAAATAAAACGCATTCAGAACGAACAACAGATTCTTTCTATATCGCAGTTCAACAAAATTATTTACGAAGAATTAAAAAATCAGCCGGCGCCTTTTATTTATGAACGATTGGGTGAAAAATACCGACATTTTTTTATTGATGAATTTCAGGATACATCCGAAATGCAATGGCAAAATCTGGTTCCGTTGATTGATAATGCGCTTTCCGGAGCCGATGATTTCGGTAAAGAAGGCTCGTTAATGATTGTGGGCGATCCAAAACAGGCAATTTATCGTTGGCGTGGCGGTAAGGCAGAACAGTTTATGCAGTTGAGCGATGGCGAAAATCCGTTTTCAAATCCGTCAAAAGCAACCATAAGTTTAGATACCAATTACCGCAGTTTTTCGGAAGTAATCAAATTTAACAACGGAATTTTCAAGTTTCTGGCGAATCAGTTCAATAACACAGCGTATCAAAATCTGTACGAAAATTATTCGCATCAAAACACAAATTCCAAAAAAGGCGGTTTCGTAAATATTTCGTTTTTAAACAACGATTCATTGGTTGATGATGAGGTTACAAAAGACGATTTGTACCTGAACGAAGTTTTAAAAACGATTGAAAGCGTGTTGGATCAAGGTTTTTCGTTGGGCGATATTGTGGTTTTAACGCGTAAAAGTAAAGACGGCGTTAAGGTTGCAAATCATTTAACAAAGAATGGAATTCGAATTTTATCGTCGGAAACTTTGTTGATTAATAACGCTACCGAAGTGCAGTTACTGTTGAATTTGCTACGATTTTTAAAGAACAACAACGATAAAGAAGCAAAAGCACTGATTTTATATTATGTTGGTCGATTTATTCTGAAAGATGTCAAAGTACACGATGTGATTGTGAAGGGAATGTTGATGGATAATGAAACCGACTTTCAGAATTATCTGAGAACCTTCGGCATTGAAATCAACTTTAAAGAACTCCGTAAAAATAATTTGTACGTTGCTGTGGAATTAATGGTTTCGGCATTTATCCCAACAAAGAAAACCGAAGCTTATGTGCAGTATTTTCTAGATTTAATTTTAGAACGAACCGTAAAAAATCAATCAACAATAGCCGATTTTTTGAATTATTGGGAACAGAATTATCATAAATTGAGCATTCCGTCGCCTGAAAATGAAAATGCAGTGCGGTTAATGACGGTTCATAAATCAAAAGGATTGGAATTTCCGGTGGTGATTTATCCGTTTGCCGATGAAGATTTTTCGAAATCACGCGATAAAATTTGGGTCGATTTAGAAGAAAACGATCAGTTGGTTATCCCGAAAGCATTGGTCGATCTAAAAAACGACGTAAAAATGTATGGCGAAACAGCACAACGTTTGTTCGATCAAAAAAAGCAGGAAGAACTGTTGGATAATTTAAATGTTTTGTATGTGGCGTTAACGCGTGCCGAGGAACAATTGTATATTATCAGTAATTATAAACGATCAAAAACAGGAACGTTGCCAAATACATTGGCTGCATTTTTTGTAACGTATTTAGAAGATTTAGGTCGATTTTCTGAAAGTGAATTGAATTATGATTTTGGAAATCCTTTAAAAGTATCTGCCGAGAAAACCGATGAGCATTTAAAACCAATCGTGATAAAATCGGTAGAAAAACCAATAGATCAATCGGTAATAAAAATTGCAAAGCGCGAAGCTATTATGTGGGATACTAAGCAGCAACACGCCATTGAAAAAGGAAATTTAATACACGAACTTTTGGCAGAAATTATTACGGTTGATGATATTGCTTTTGTGATTAAAAATGCTGTTTCAAAAGGAATGTTGGCCGCAACGGAAGAAACCGAAATATCAGAAAAAATTACAGAAATTGTTCAGCATACAGATCTGCAGCCTTTTTTCAATAAAGAAAATATCATTTACAACGAACGACCAATTTTGCATGAATCGTTCAAAAATATAAAACCCGATCGAGTAGCCATAAATGGAAAAAAAGCTTACATTATCGATTACAAAACCGGTGAAGAACAAGCAAAATATACTAAACAAATTAACGATTATGCTTTGGCAATTGAAGAAATGGGCTACGAAATCGCAAAAAAGACGCTGTTGTATATTCAAGACGATTTAAAAATAATAAATTTGTAACATATCAATCTTAAAAATAAAACAAATCATAAAACTATGTACGGAGCTATTAAAGAGTTTTTACAAACAGAAATCGATGCCATTAAAGACAATGGTTTGTATAAAAAAGAACGCATTATAACATCGCCGCAAGATGCCGAAATTACTATTAGTACAGGCGAAAAAGTTTTGAACTTTTGTGCGAATAATTATTTGGGATTGTCATCGCACCCGGAAGTTGTTCAGGCAGCTAAAGATGCTTTGGATACACATGGTTTCGGAATGTCGTCTGTTCGATTCATTTGCGGAACTCAAGATATCCACAAAAAATTAGAACAAGAAATTGCCGATTTTTACGGAACCGAAGATACTATTTTGTATGCCGCTGCTTTTGATGCAAATGGAGGTGTTTTTGAACCTTTATTAGGAGCTGAAGATTGTATTATTTCTGATAGTTTAAATCATGCTTCGATTATTGATGGTGTTCGTTTGTGTAAAGCAGCGCGTTACCGTTACGAAAATAACGATATGGCAGATTTAGAAAAGCAGTTGCAGCAAGCAGTTGCTGATGGTCGTCGTTTTAAATTGATTGTAACCGATGGAGTTTTTTCTATGGACGGATTGGTTGCTCCGTTGGATAAAATTTGCGACTTGGCAGATAAGTACGATGCTATGGTTATGGTTGACGAATGCCACGCTGCCGGCTTTATTGGTGCTACAGGTAAAGGAACGTTGGAAGCTAAAAACGTAATGGGTCGTGTAGATATTATTACTGGAACTTTAGGTAAAGCTTTAGGTGGAGCAATGGGAGGGTATACCACAGCTAAAAAAGATATCATTGAAATTTTACGTCAGCGTTCGCGTCCATATTTGTTTTCAAATTCATTAGCTCCATCAATCGTTGGTGCATCTTTAAAGGTTTTCGAATTATTAAAGAAAGATACCAAATTAAGAGATCAGTTAGAATGGAACACCAATTACTTTAAAAAAGGTATGAAAGATGCTGGATTAGAT
>Ga0213829_1001793_pt1 | contig 14745 bp, 11 predicted proteins | sample MC6MC0896MG_FD_180665 | JGI IMG/M metagenome (GOLD analysis project Ga0213829, IMG submission 180665) | Enriched soil aggregate microbial communities from Iowa State University, Ames, United States - MC6-MC0896-MG | ecosystem: Environmental > Terrestrial > Soil > Unclassified | place: USA: Iowa...
GTTTTATTTAAAACATCATCTTGTATGACAATTTGATAGTCACTATTTTTGCCTTTTGCAGGAACAATCATCTTCATACTTTTTGTATTGCTATGTGTATAATAACCAAACGTTACTTGATTTCCTTCCAGCATATAATTTTCTATCTTGTCATAGTCATCAAACGAGTATTGATTTTGTTCTAATTCCAGTGATTGAGAAATAAAATAACCGAACTCTCCTTTTCTATATTCTGATGTAATAATCGGCTGAGGCTTCCCAATTGTTATGTCTGATCTAATATCTTCTTTCTTCAGAGAGTAGCCTTCCGGTGTATAAGTTGGCGTCTTAATTGGAAAATCAACCAGTTTTTGTGCCTCGTCTTTTGTAAAGATGAAATGCGAAATGATTTTATCATAAAGCAGTGCCCTAGCTTTAGCACTTTCTAACAATTTCTTGTTTTCGTCCTTACTAAGTGCATCAGGATTAAACGGTCTTTCCGGATCTCCAAAAGCCCCTGCTTTCCCATCTAAAGTGTAAATGACTTCTCCTAGTGAAATATACTGTTCAAATTCTTCAGCTGTTAAATACTTTTGCGCCACTTTAATATCTTTCAGAAGATCCTTGTACTCTGTTTCTGAAATTCCTAATTCTTCCTTTGCTTGTTCTTGCGTACCAACCATTTGTTCAACAATGGTTTCAATGGACTTACTTGGTTGTTCCCTTTCTTCCTTTGTTGTGATCTTTTCTTCGGCCTGTACTTTCTGTTTTTCATTTAAACCATCAGCCTGTCCATTCAGTAAGGATACCGATGAAACGGCAAGCACAGCGATGACCCCAAGTGCAGACCAACGAAACGGTTTCTTTTGGAATTTTTTTATCGTAAGAATCCGCCTTTTTAATGTTTTTTTATTGCTACTTAAATTCGCCAGATTGGGTGCTTGAAAATGATTGGAGTAGTATTCTAAGAGGTTGATAATCGTATGACCGTATGAAATTTGTTCCTTTTCATTCATAAACGTGAGGGCCAATGTATCACACGCAAGTTCCTGATCCTCACGCATGCGGGTATAAGCATACCAAAGTATCGGATTAAACCAGTTTAAGATCAATAAACAATGCATGAGCCAATTCAAACCAACATCTTTTCGTTTAATGTGGGCTAATTCATGATAAAAAATATGCTGCAGCTGCTGGTCAGTAAGTTGATTGATATATTCCTTTGAAAGCAATACTCTTGGGCGTAAGAATCCATAAACAGTTGGATTTGATATTTTTCCAGCCTGACGGAGTGGGATGGCCTGATGAACTGACATTGTCATCTTACATTTTTCAAAAACTTTAACAATTCTTTTATCCGTAATAACAGGTTGTTTTTGTATGTAGTTGGATAATCGTTTATTTACAAAATACGTTGCTAACCCTAATACTGTAACGCCTGTTAACCAAATGTATAAAGCAATGGTACGATAAGATACTAATCCATCTCTTTGTTTCTCATTACGAAATATTTCTTCATTACCTTCCTTGCTTGGTTGAAGTTTAACAACTACATTTGGTTTCTTTTCTGTGGTGATCATTTCTGTATTAATCATTTTTGTTTCGTGCATACTTTCATATTCTTTAGAAGAGACAGGCTGACTTTTAAACGAAACGGTTGTTTTATAAGCATTAGTAAGGATTGAATATATACTAAAGGAACTATCTGGTGACCACGGTAGTATTAATCTCACTATTAAAATCATCCACAACATATAATGCCACCTTGGGCTAAGTCTGTTTCTCAATAGTGCTTTAACACATAAGATAAGTCCTACTAGAATACTTGCCATCATAGATGTTTCTATCACCCAGTCAAAAAGGTATGGTAGATACATATTGAAAAAAGTATTTATCATATTTACTTATCCTTCCCCTGATTCTCTTCAGTCTTTTCATCTAAAATACGTTTGAGTTCGTTAATGTCTTCGGAAGATAATTTTTCTTCTTTTAAAAAATTTACAAGTAATGGCTTAAAGGCTACCCCACAGAATCGTTTCAGTAAAGATTTTGTCTCTACTTGTAAATAGCTTTCTTGTGAAACAAGAGGAAAATACTCATACAAATTTCCTTTATCTTGATGGTAAGAAACAGCCTCTTTTTGGACTAATCTGTTGATAAGTGTTCGAACGGTTTTCGGCTTCCAGTCTGTAGTTGACTCCAACTTTTCAATTACTTCATTCGCTGTTTGAGGGGATTTTTCCCAAAGGACTTTCATGACTTCCAATTCAGCATCAGATATTTTAGGTAATTCTTTCATCATATGGAATAACACCTCCTTTGATATTACAATTGTAATCCACGAATTAATAGTACATTTGTAATCCGTTAATGTCAATCACATTTTCTGATTAAAGTCCATGTTTTTGCCCAAATGGACATTTCGAATATAGATGTTGGTTTCATAATGGATTCTTTTTGATTGCGATCATATAATCCTTAACCAAGTCTTTTTTAAAAAACTTTATTCTAACACTATAGAAGATTAAACCTGTGATGGTTTCCACACGATTGTCCGATTTACGATAATAAATTACCACATATGTATTACGACTTTTCTACACAAAAATCCGAATACCCGTTTAATCGAACTAACTTTCCATAGATTTCCACCAGACCCGTTTCTTAAAAAAACCAGCAGTCTCTAAAGAGAAACTGCTGGTTTTGGTTAATAACAGAACATTCATTTTCAACTTTTTTTAAAAATTAACGCCTTTTTTCCCTTCGACGATAGGAAGATTAATAAAGCTTTGGCCTAGATGCACATTAAAGGTTGCTCCGGTTGTCGAAGGAATCGTCCGCTGATAGGAGCTACCGGCAATAATGACTCCGATGCGATGGCCTTTCTTGAAGACGTAGTCATGTGGCAGTGCGCCCCACTCGAATTTGTAGTTTTTGCCTGGATTTAATGGATCTGTTGCTAAAAGTGTTTTCCAATTTTGCGGGTCAAACCAGCCTCTAGAGACAATTTCATAGGATGCTGTCCGGAACGTTTTTTCTGTTTCTCGATAGCAGCCGTCATCTGTATCCGAACTTTCACCCCAGCAGGATTCAGTAGGCAAGGTTTTGATTCCTTCGCCACTTCCCGAATGATTCACTCTAGTATCCATCCCATAATCGACAATCATAACTGTTAAATTGGAATTCTCTTTATCTACTGTTGCTCGAAGTGAAATTTCCGGCACTCCGCTCATCCGGGCATCCTCGCTTAGCGGTTCTGATAGGTATACTAAACGGTCGCTTTTTACCGTCATTTCATTGGTGACCATCGCCGCTTCTGTTTGCCTAGGATTGTCGGTAAAGGTTTGCGTAAAGTTCCCTTTGACCGGACCTGTTGTTAAAATCCCCGGTGAATCTTCGTTTTCCCCAGGTCCAAAGCGAATTTTAAAGGATTTTGCATTTTCTTCCGGCCATGATGCATGGGTTTCCCAAACATCAGCTGATCGTTCAATATCTACTGCAGGTTCATCCATGATGCCATTTTGAATGCCAAGAAGCCAGTAATCAAACCAGCGATGCAGCGTATCGACCCACTCTGCTCTGCGGAAATCAAATGGATCCACATGACCAGTTTGGGCAAGCCATAGCTTACGAGGGACTTTCTCCTTATTTAGTGCTTCCCACCATTCATTAAAATGGTTCATCTTCACGTTGAGGTCGTTTAAACCGTGTATGGCAAAGACACTGGCTTTTACGTTCTTGATATCTTTCACATAGTTTCTTTCATTCCAAAAATCATTATAGTCACCAGTCGCATCATCTGCCATTTGATTTATACGATTGAACACGTGCTGACAAGTTGCTTTTCTGGAGCTGTTAACGACTCTGCTTGCTAATCCACCAGGGCCATTGTTGTAGTATGTTAGCCCCGCATAACGATAATAATTATACCAATTGCTAATCGCACCAATCGGAACGATTGTCTTTAGTCCTTCTACTCCGGTTGCGGCGACGCCATTTGCTAACGTTCCGTCATAGGATTTACCAATCATGCCCACATTGCCGGTTGTCCAAGAAGCTTGTACTTCTTGATTATTTTTATCAAATGCTTTTGCTCTTCCATTGAGCCAATCGATAACCACTTTAATGCTTTCAATCTCCTCATAACCGCCTGTAGTTGGGCAGCCATCCGATTGATTAGTGCCTACCATTTCCGGCAAGGCAACCGCATATCCACGTGGAACAAAATAATTATCATAGTAAAGCGGAAACTTTTCGTTAATACCATCTTTATTTTTGTCCTTTACTTCACTTTCATTGCCCCTCCCTATGCTTTCATAATAGGGACTTGAATCCATAATTACTGGTACCTTTAATCCTGTGTTCGTTTCTTTCGGACGGATAATGTCAACAGCAATTCGGTCAGGAACCCCATTTTCATCGGTGTCGAGGCTTGATTGGACAAAAACTGTCTCACGAATGGCATCCTTATAGGAATATTTCGCCTCTGATTTTAAAGGTGCTAAAGAGTTTACTGTTTGTCCCTTTTTCGAATCTACTGTTTCCGCACTTGTATAATTCATAGATGATAGTGTTAAAGCAATGGTAGTAAAAAGTGTTGTTGCGATCGATAGCGTTTTCTTTTTCATTAAATCCCTCCTCACCCTCTATAAAATAATTGTAGGATGTGGAGGGATTAATCAATAGTGTAAAAACTCTTAATTTTCATACTATTTACTTTTTGTTAGCAGGAAAAAGGACCTAGCTTCTACTTAATAGAGCCTATTTTATTAGTTTTTTAATAAGCAGGTTTAAGAATTAAACATTCAAAATCTCTTGCTGTTCCTTTGCGCTTGCTAACTTTGCTAAATAATCGATGGTCGTCAAATACACCATTCCATTCCCTTCAAGCTTTGGAGAATTTCCTAGTGGTATAGTTCTTCTTATAAGCTGAGCATAAAGTTCTGGCTCTGTAAGATTTCTCTCAAAAGTTTGATTTGAGATCGCTTTAATTAAAGCAAGTGCACCCGATACATGCGGAGTTGCCATGGACGTTCCCGTAAGCTTTGCATATTTTCCGTTTAGAAAAGTTGATACTATTTTTTCACCGGGAGCGACTAAATCTACTTCCCTATTAGAATTGCTAAAATCCGATATTTTGCGATTTAGACTGGTAGCACCTACACTGATTACCTCGTTATAAGCCGCCGGATAGGACAGCTCATCTGTTGAGTCGCGTCCATCCCCTTCATTTCCAGCCGCACAAACTACGAGTATTCCATTGGAGACGGCCTTTTTAATTGCTTCATGTAATTCTGGAACATCTTTAGGACCGCCTAGGCTCATGGAGATAATATCAACCTTTTGTTCAATTGCATAGTAGATTCCATTGATAATCCATTCATATTGGCCGGATCCATTTTTATTAAGAACCTTTACAATTAATAGATTTGCTTCTGGAGCAACACCGATTACCCCTGTACCATTGGCAGTTGCTGCCATCGTACCGGCAACATGTGTACCATGACCATTGTAATCTTGAAAGTTATTTTGGTCTCCCCGGTCATCCTTGGTGAAATTTCGTCCGCCAATAATTCGATCCTTTAAGTCGATATGGGTTAATTCACAGCCAGTATCTAAAATGGCGATTGTGATCCCCTTTCCTTTTGTCTTTTCCCACAGTTCTTGGGCCTGAATCATTTCAACCCCTTTTGGCACCTCGGTTACTTCTTCAATTTCTGCAATCAATTGGTACGGAATCAAGCGTACTTCTCTTTCCAACTCATTCCCTCCTAACAGATTTATTTGAAGCTACCTCATGATGTTATTAATAGTTTAACAATTCTGAATCTATTAAAAATGATTCATTTGGAGTGTTTTTGTTCCTTCCTGGCTTAATTTTTTTATATCAAAAACAGACTCTATTGTTTTTTTTCCCTAAAACTATTTTCCTAAATGACAATAGGCCCTTTGATTCAGGACTTTATTTCTATTTTAAAAATTATGATTTTTCTTTATTTTCAGACTTGTACAAAAATGTTATCCTTTACCTGTACATAATAATTTTTAGGAGGCTGATGGTTTGAGGAGTTTGAAGAGGTCACTCATTTTTTTGACTAGTTTTTTGACTGTGGCAGTATCAACAACCGTTTACGCGGAGCAGCCAGGATTATCAAATTTTCCAGAACCTGCTGATGCGCAATCATGGGTTCTTCCACGGGATATGACGTGGAAAGATTACAAGCCCGTTCCTGGAGTTGACTGGAACACATCTGACATTAAGGCAGACAGAGTCATTAGAGGTTCACTCATTATTGTAGATTTCCAAGACCGAGATTTTATTTTAAACCAGCCTGAGGGGTCCGAACTTGCAGGCAACCCTATCGGCACTGGTAAAATTCCTCGCGATCAAATCGGAAAGTTTTGGGAAGACTTCCTCAACAAGCCTTCAGCATTAAACAACTATCGAACAGTAAACGAATACTGGCGAGAAAATTCCTTCGGCAAATGGAAAATCGAACTTAAATCTTTCGGCACCTATCGTATGGATGGCAATGAATTCGAATACGGTCTTAACGAGTTTGGGCAGCAAGTAAACATGCCGGCAGGATTCAAGGCTAAAAACCTTAGGTCTGAAGCCGTTGCCAAAGCAAAAGCTGACATGGATGCTTCTGGAGAAAAATTTGATTTTAATTTTATCATTCACGCTGGTTATGATGAATCCGGTGTCTGGCAGGAGCTTGGTGAAATGATGTTTCAAAATGCCGGAGCCGTAACAAATCCATTTGGCCCTATCGTTGGTGGAGCAAATGTTCCGGGAATGCCAAATTCAGCGGTTACCCGATATGTTCCTTGGACTTCGTGGTATGCTGCTAAAAGTATTTGGTCTAGTGCCAGCGGAGGAACATCGATTCAAGGGGAAAATGACGGAATGGGTACCTTCGCTCACGAATTCGGTCATATAATGGCTCTCGGTGACAACTATAACAATCCATATGGAATTCCTGTATCTCGTACCTACTCCGGTCCTTGGGAGTTAATGAGCCGCGGAAGCTTCAATGGACCAGGTGGCCCGCACACACGCTGGATGGTCCCATCAACCTTAGGGGCATCAGCTCCATCGCATCACATGCTGCGTAATAAAATAAAACAGGGCTTCCTCTCACCTGACCAATATCTAAACCTAGACCGCGATCGCTTAGCTGAAACTGGGCCAGTCTTTGCCGATATTCTTTCTCGGGAAGTACCAACCGGCAGCGAGTTTGGACGGACAGGATTACACGGGATCAATATTAGCATGGTGGATAACACACCACCAAACTCTTTAAATGATGATTGGCGCGCGGACATGCAGCGCGGTGCTAAATGGTACAATAACTATACACTTGAAGTTGTCGACCGGGTTGGTTTTGATTCATTTGCCCCTGACACTGGTGTACTGCTAGCGAAAACTAAGAATAGTGAATCAGCACCAAATATTTGGGTCATCGATTCACACAAAGAAGATATCAATCAAGTAGACTTTAAACGCCCGGATGGTTCCACAGCGATGCTTTCCAAAGGCGATTACCAACAGTTAGCCGATGCCCTCTTCAAGGCAGGAACTGGTGATGGCGTTGTAAGTGAGTACACAGACGAGCATAACCGTCTCCACTTCTACATTTTAGATAAAAAATATGATGCTAAAGGTGCTCTTTCTTACCGGATAGCTGTCCGTCATCTGGATGGTGCAGGTTCATTTACCCGAGGTGTATCAGTTGCGAACGGTAATTCAGAATTTGCCACACCAGGTAAAGTAGCAGCCTATTACTTCAATGTTACCAATACCGGAAATGGAACCGACCTTATCCGCCTTAATGCCAAAACGGATGCTGGCTGGGATATTCAATTTCAGCATAACGTAATTGAAGTTGAAGCGGGTAAAACGGTTGCTGTACCGGTTTACGTGAAGCTTCCTAAAGGCGGTACAGCTCAGCCTGTTCCAACAAACCTTACGTTTACAAGCACATCAGAAACCGATGCTAGTAAAACAGCCACTTCAACTCGCCGTGTTGGGCCTGGGAATGGAAAATAAAGTTTAGTAGTTTAAGGGGGAAGTGCCCTCAAAAGGCACCACCTCCTTTTTTCATGATTGTAGGACTGTTAGTTGACTCTCTTTAGCAACTTAGATGTTTTTCCTTCTCCTTATAAAGGACTTATCTTGGTGGGCTTCTACCTGATCTAGCCTTCATAGCCCTTATGAAGGACTAATCTCTTTGGTTTTCCACCTGATCTGGCCTTCATAGCCTTTATGAAGGACTAATCTCTTTGGTTTTCCACCTGATCTGGCCTTCATAGCCCTTATGAAGGACTAATCTCTTTGGTTTTCCACCTGATCTGGCCTTCATAGCTCTTATGAAGGACTAATCTCTTTGGTTTTCCACCTGATCTGGCCTTCATAGCTCTTATGAAGGACTAATCTCTTGGCTTTCTACCTATTTTGTCCTTCATACCCATTATGAACTTTCGACTAATTTGTCTTCCATAGCTCTATATAGGGACTAACCTGGCGGCTAATGACCTAATATCTTTCATTCTCCTACTTTTTGGAACCCCCCTGTAGCAAGCACAACTTCTTTATTATATTACCGATTTAACGCGTTTAGGATTAGTCGCTTTGCTTTTGTAAAAAAATAATTTTCAAACTATTGTGTTTATTGGAATAATACCCTATAATACTTAGCATTACGAAATAATCTTACTGAGGTGGAAACATTGAAAACTTTAGAACGTGTTAGTCAATTTGTAAGCAATACTTTTGCAGTTTGGGTATTAGTATTTGCGGTTCTTGCCTTTTTATCTCCTGTAACCTTTACTTGGATTGCTCCCCACATTTCACTTTTACTTGGAATCATTATGTTTGGCATGGGTTTAACATTATCCGCAAATGATTTTAAAGAAGTATTCAAGCGTCCTAAGGACGTAGCGATCGGAGTTGTAGGCCAATTTTTAATCATGCCTCTGCTCGCTTTTTTACTAGCAAAGGGTCTGCAGCTTTCACCGGAAATTGCGGTTGGAGTTATTTTAGTAGGATGCTGTCCTGGCGGTACAGCATCTAACGTGATGACCTTCCTTTCTAAAGGCGATGTCGCATTAAGTGTAACGATAACGTCGATAACAACCATTCTTGCTCCACTTGTCACACCGGCACTTATTCTATTCCTTGCCAGCGAATGGATCCCTGTTGATCCTAGCGGCTTATTCCTTTCGATTGTAAAAATCGTTCTAATACCGATTGTTCTTGGAGTAGTGGTAAAAAAATTATTAAATAAACAAGCACAAGCTAGTGTGAAGGTTCTTCCGCTTGTTTCCATTATTGCAATAGTTGCTATCGTAGCCGCGGTTGTTTCTGCAAACCAACAGTCGATTGCTAAAACTGGTTTAATTATTTTTGCCGTCGTAGTCCTACATAACTGTCTTGGTTATTTATTGGGATATACGTTTGGAAGAATTTTCAAGATGGACTTACCAAAGAAAAAAGCTGTGGCCATTGAGGTTGGAATGCAAAACTCTGGTTTAGGTGCTGCCATTGCAGCCGCACATTTCTCTCCTTTAGCTGCAGTACCAAGTGCCATTTTTAGTGTATGGCATAACATTTCTGGGCCAATCCTAGCAACGATCTTCAGCCGAATGAAAGATGATAAAACCGCAACTGAAAATAATGAGAAAACATTATCAGCGTAAATCTAAAAAAGTGGGTTTCGTTAAATCTCATTATATTCTGTCACTAGAAAAAGAACTTGGAGAGTTTCCAAGTTCTTTTTCTTGTTAATTAAATCATTCTCTTACATTTGCTGACGTTTACTCCACTATTTCAGGTCTTCCTTAAACCTGTGCAGGAGTCCTTGAAACAATTGAATACTCACTTACCCAGCATTATTGTAGCGGTTATGTTTATTCGACCCCTTTATTATTTATAAAAAAATTTCTAATTTTGTTCTACCAATATGATGGTTGTCCAATCAACATTTAAATTTTGAAATATATATACATAGTGAAGGAATCTTTCTTCAAATATGCTAAAAGGTGGTGAAAAGATATGTATGGTTATGGCGGCGGATATGGCGGCGGATATGGCGGCGGCAGCACTTTTGTATTAATCGTTGTATTGTTCATTCTGCTTATCATCGTAGGTACTTCTTTTATGACTTTCTAATTTGGTAGGATGTCGTGTAAATTTAATTTTAATTTGTCCTATTGAATTTTTACCGTTATTGAAGGGGGGAGGAAATTAATGACACTCGGATTTGGGGGATTTGGTCGAAGAGATTTGCTTTTTAGAAGAAGACGGTTTGTCCCTATTGAAATTGAAATTGAAATCGAAGCAAGAAGAAGACGAATTGAAATTGAAATCGAGATAGAAAGAAGAAGACGGTTAGGATTCGGACGGAGATTCATTTAAGCTTTTGATTTAAAGAGAGTTTTTTGGGGCCTCCGGGCTCCTTTTTTTAGTAAATTCACCTGTGAATTCGAATGGCCCCATAGAAATGAAAGTAGTATTATTTACTCTAACAGCCATTAATCAAAAAAAACAAATATGGCAGCTGGATTACACAAAACTTGAATTTCGACTAAGATCCAAGCACAATTTATGGGATAATTCTAAGTGAAGGAATACCCTTCATAATACTTTGCTTATTTTTTTGAATAAGTCCAAAACCAATTCCAACTGGGTCTACAAGGTAGGCAAGAAAGAAATCATCAAGCTCCATCTTATCTCTCACAATCATCGCACCATTTTTTTTCGCATTAGAAATAGCCTCATCAATTGAATCAACTTCGATTTGAATACGAGTTCCATGAGGATAATCATTTGGACCTCTACCGATTCCTCCGTTTATACCAGGCTTTACGTCTTTTCCAGTCGTAACAGCCCAATAATCCCATTGAGGCTCTGCAATTTCCCAACCGAAAACTTTAGAATAAAATTTCGCAGCCTTCTCAGGTTCTTGGCTGCTTAGTTCGAATCCAATTACCCTTCCTATACCACACACTCCTGTGTTCTTACATTATTATTAGAAACATCAGTTATCAATTCTATATTTTGCTGAAAATACCTGCAACGAAATAATATGTTAATAGAATCTGAAGCACTTTTATCCAGTCAATCTTCTTTCGTATAACAAGGTAATCAAGTGTTTTCCTCTAAAAAAATAAGGTGCGTTTATTAAGTATTGCCATTTTCTTAATTTCATGATGGTTGAATAAGACAGCTTTTTGTTTTCCAATACCTGCTACTAACTTCGTACCACTCTCATTTTCGAAAGAGCTAGAATCACGGATTCGTTCTAGAGGGCAGGCCTTGTGCCGATTACGACAGTAGCATCCAGTTCGTCGTTATTTGCCATCTGTGGTATTAGCCCGTTTCGAGTAAAGATCTCGGCGGTCATCGGTGCCTGTCGCTCGCTAGTTTCAACCAGCAGGTAGCCCCCCGGTGCTAGCCAGTGTAGAGCTGCGGCCGCTACACGCCGCTGGACGTCCAGCCCGTCCACCCCCCCGTCAAGTGCAACCATTCCCTCATGTTTTCGGGCCTCCTGAGGTAACAGCTTGATTGACTCAGTAGGTACATAGGGTGCGTTTGAAACCAAGACATCGACTCTCCCTCGTAGTTTGTTTGGCAGTGGCTCGTATAGGTCTCCTTCGTACACGTTTCCACCGATGGAAGTAACGTTACGAAGGGCGCACCGCACTGCGGCTGGGTCGATGTCAATTGCATACAACTCAATCCATCCCAGAGCTTTGGCCAGAGCGGCCCCTACTGCTCCCGTGCCGCAGCACAGGTCTACGACGATGGCTCCTGGTATAGCGAGGGCGGTTGCCTGTCGGACTAGAAACTCGGTCCTGCGGCGGGGCACGAAGACACCGGGTTCCACTGCTATCCGAATACCGCAGAAATCCGCCCAACCGATGATTTGCTCGAGGGGAAAACCGGCTTCTCGTCGTGCCACCATGGCTTCTAGGGCGTCCGGTGTACGTGCCTCTGAGATAAGCAACTGGGTCTCATCTTCAGCGAAAACACACCCGGCGGCACGTAACCTAGTGATTATACCTTTTTCTGTTTCGTCGTCCATATAAAAATTAATTAGCTTTCCCATGTATTTCACCCCTCTTGGTATCCAGCTTCAATAGTTTAATAAGAAAAAGAACTATGGCCACAAGCAATAGGACATAGGCCAGTATTCTTTTTGAAGTTGTTTTAATTATTAATTATTCTATTATGCTGGAAAGTTTTCCTTCTTTAACTAGACTTCCAAGTTAGTTAAAACGAGTCAAAATTTTAGTTTTAGCCTAAAACAAATTATTATGAAAAAAAGATTAATAGATGAAAAATTGGTAATATGATAATTGCATCAAGAACATCCAATACAAGGCCTATAACAAGGGTTCTTAAGGACAAAACCACCAGAGGAAGTGTAAAAAATGTCTTTTATCGGCGGGCTTAAAGACAAAACGGCCCTGAAAAGTGGTTAAAAAGTCTTTAATAAGGAATCTTAAGGACAAAACTGCATGAGTAAGCATCAAAAATTAATTTACTTGATAAATTTGAAAAATACGAGTTAAAGCAATCGCGGATCAAAAGTGACAATAGATTAAGAATATTTTAGCCGAAAGAGCTGATCTAAGTGTTTGTGACCTTGTTCCGATCGTTAGGATTACGCAATCTAAATTGTCTTAGTAATTATAATTTCTCATCGATGCCAATACACTTTAAAAGAAGCAAAAGGAACATGGAGTTATTATGAATTAAATTAGGAAGAACTTAATCTTGAATTATCAAATGAGCTTTTTTGTCATGTTAAGCCATCCATCTGTTAAATTTTGATGGTTAATTGGAGGGATTTCGCATGGTGCTCTTAGGAATTGAAAGCTTGTTGTTCAGATGCTGATAATTATGATCAGAATAAATAATCATGAAAAAGTGGCCCCAAGATCCTTATTGGGGCCACTTCTCTCATATTTTACTCTCCCTTTTCCGCAAACAGTTTAATGCGGTCTCCAATTTCATCTCGGACCCGTGCAAAAAATGCCCATTTTTCATCTTCTGTCCCTTCTGCCTTTGCGGGATCATCAAATCCCCAGTGAACACGTTTAATATGTGGAGGAGTTATTGGACAATGTTCTGCTGCATGCCCACATAACGTTACAACTAATTCCGCATGATTTAGAATTTTAGGATCAATGACATCGGATGTTTGCTGTGAGATATCGATTCCAACTTCTTTCATTGCTTTTACAGCATTCGGGTTTAATCCGTGTGCCTCAATTCCTGCACTGCGGACTTCCCACTCTTCACCTAGATATTTCTTTGCCCAGCCTTCCGCCATTTGACTGCGGCAAGAGTTTCCCGTACATAAGAGGTAAATCGTCTTTTTGTTTTCCATTGATGTCATCCCCTTTTTAGGCTGCTGTTCTTGTAAAAATATTTTCGTTGAAGCCATAATGCCACATTAACGAGTGCAATCATGACAGGTACTTCCACGAGTGGTCCAATGACAGCGGCAAATGCTGCACCGGAATGGATGCCAAAGACACCAACCGTGACGGCAATCGCCAATTCAAAGTTATTACTGCCGGCTGTAAATGCGAGTGTTGTGGTGACTGGATAGTTTGCTCCTATTTTTTTGCCTAAGAAAAAGGATACAAAGAACATCACTACAAAATAAATGAGCAATGGGATAGCAATCCGAATCACGTCTAATGGCAAGCTGACGATCGCATCCCCTTTTAATGAAAACATTAAGATGATCGTAAATAGCAGTGCAATCAATGTAATAGGACTTATTTTAGGAATAAACACTTTTTCATACCAGTGTCTGCCTTTCGCCTTTACCAACATAAAGCGTGTTAACATTCCCGCAATAAAAGGTATTCCTAAATAGATGAAAACTGATTTAGCCACTTCCACCATGGTTATGTTTACGATGGCCCCTTGAATACCAATCCATTCGGGAATAATGGTCACAAACAAATAAGCATATACCGAGAAAAACAGCATTTGAAATAGCGAATTGAAGGCGACCAATCCAGCCGCATATTCTGTATCTCCTTTTGCAAGGTCATTCCAGACAATGACCATAGCTATACAGCGTGCAAGACCAATCATAATCAGCCCTACCATGTACTCCGGCTTATCGGGAAGGAAAATAATCGCCAAAACAAACATGAGAATCGGCCCAATAATCCAGTTTTGGACAAGCGATAAAATCAATACTTTTACATCCTTAAAGACTCGCCCAATCTCCTCGTATCGGACTTTTGCAAGTGGAGGATACATCATTAAAATTAAGCCAATGGCAAGTGGAATCGATGTAGTTCCTACCTGAAACTTATTCACTCTGTCTACAAATCCTGGAAAAGCGAAGCCTAAGCTGATACCTAGTGCCATGGCAATAAAAATCCACAGTGTTAAGTATCGATCCAGAAACGATAGACGCTTTTTTACGGTACTACTCATTTTCTTACACTTCCTTAAATAGTTTAACATCCACAACGAAGCGTTGGATTGCTTTTTATAATTTGTTTTATTTTTTCTGTCTGCTCTGGTACATGCGCTAAAATATCTTCTATTAGGCCAAATAAATCACTCTCTGGGTTCAAGGAATAATAAATCCACTGACCTCTTCTTTCTTCCTTGACCAGTCCAGCATCTTTTAATTTGCGAAGATGCTGGCTGATCGACGGCTGGCTCATTTCAAACACTTCAAGAAATTCACAGACACAGCACTCTCGTTGTTTCAACATCGCCAC
>Ga0213829_1001795_pt1 | contig 14739 bp, 12 predicted proteins | sample MC6MC0896MG_FD_180665 | JGI IMG/M metagenome (GOLD analysis project Ga0213829, IMG submission 180665) | Enriched soil aggregate microbial communities from Iowa State University, Ames, United States - MC6-MC0896-MG | ecosystem: Environmental > Terrestrial > Soil > Unclassified | place: USA: Iowa...
TGGTCTCCGTGCCGGGGAGCGTCTCGAGGCTCATGGAAGGGTCCTTTGCGTCTAAGGGTGAGGTCTGACGGTGAGTCGATGGGGGAAGTGCACGACGACGGCGCCCCCGCGGGCGGCGCCGTGGCCCGGGCCGGGCCCCGGGTCCGCCCGGGGCCCGGGAGGGCTCAGGAGTTGGTGGGGAACCCGAGGTTGAGCCCGCCGTGGCTGGGATCCTGCCAGCGCGTGGTGACCACCTTGCCGCGGGTGAAGAAGTGGACGCCGTCCGCCCCGTAGGCGTGGGTGTCGCCGAAGAGGGAGTTCTTCCAGCCGCCGAAGGAGTAGTAGGCCATCGGCACGGGGATGGGCACGTTGATGCCGACCATGCCCACGGTGACCTCGTTCTCGAAGCGGCGGGCCGCGCCGCCGTCGTTGGTGAAGATGGCCGTGCCGTTGCCGTACGGGTTGGAGTTGATGAGCTCCAGGCCCTCGTCGAAGCCGGGGACGCGGACCACGGAGAGGACCGGGCCGAAGATCTCGTCCTGGTAGATGGTCATGTCCGGGGTCACGTTGTCGAACAGGGTGGGGTTGAGGAAGAACCCATCGCCTTCCGCGTCGGGGCTGGGGTGGCGGCCGTCCAGGACCACGGTGGCGCCCTGTTCGATGCCGGCGTCGATGTAGCCCGCCACCTTGTCGCGGTGGGCCGCGGTGATGAGGGGGCCCATGTCGCAGCCGCGGGTGCCGTCTCCGATGCGCAGGGTGCGCGTGCGTTCGGCGATCTTGGCCACGAGTTCGTCCGCGATCGCGTCCACGGCCACCACGGCGGAGATGGCCATGCAGCGCTCACCGGCTGCGCCGAATCCGGCGTTGACGGCGGCGTCGGCGGCCAGGTTCAGATCGGCGTCGGGCAGCACCAGCATGTGGTTCTTCGCCCCGCCCAGGGCCTGGACGCGCTTGCCGCTGGCGGTGCCGCGTTCGTAGACGTAGCGGGCGATCGGGGTGGAGCCCACGAAGGAGACCGCGGAGACGTCCGGGGAGTCCAGCAGCGCGTCGACGGCTTCCTTGTCTCCGTGCAGGACGTTGAAGACGCCGTCCGGCAGGCCGGCTTCCTTCCAGAGGGAGGCCAGCCAGTTGGCGGCGGTGGGGTCCTTCTCGCTGGGCTTGATGATCACGGTGTTGCCCGCGGCGATCGCGACCGGGAAGAACCACATGGGCACCATGGCCGGGAAGTTGAAGGGGGAGATGATCGCGGCGACGCCGAGCGGCTGACGGAGCGAGTGGACGTCAACCTTCGTGGAGGCGCTCTCCGTGTAACCGCCCTTGAGCAGGTGCGGGATGCCGCACGCGAACTCCACGACCTCCTGACCGCGGGCGATCTCGCCCAGGGCGTCCTCCAGGACCTTGCCATGCTCGGCGGTGATGATGGCGGCCAGCTCGGACTTACGGGCGTTCAGCAGCTCACGGAATGCGAAGAGGACCTGCACGCGGCGGGCCAGGGAGGTGTCGCGCCAGGCGGGGAACGCGGCGGCAGCGGCGGCCACGGCTTCGTCGGTGGTGGCCTTGCTCGCGAGCGCCACCCGGCCGGTGACCTTGCCCGTGGCGGGGTTGGTGACGTCGCCGAAGCGGCTGCCGTCGGCCTCGACCGGCTTGCCGTTGATCCAGTGCGTGATGTTCTGCATGGTGGTCCTTTCAGGGAATGTCCTGGGACCATCCTGCGCCGCCGGACCATCCCGCACACCTGACAGACTGTCGTGAATTCGGCTAGGAAACATACACTGTGTCCATGATTCCGGCCTCGTTCCCTCCGCAACGGCCCCTCACGGTCCGCGACGTCCTCGCGCTCGACGCCCTCACCGCCGGGTCCCCCGAGGTGCTGGCAGGCGAAGCCGGGCTCGACGCGCCGATCCGCTGGGTGCACATCGCCGAGGAGGCGGAGTACAGCGCGCTTCTCGAGGGCGGCGAGCTCGTCCTGACCACGGGGCTCGCCTTCCGGCGCTCGGCGGCCCTGACCCGCACCTTTCTGGAGCGGTTCCAGCAGGCCGGCGCGGCCGCCGTCGTGGTCGAACTGGTGGACGACGACGGCGCCCCCGACGACGGCGCGGCGGCCCACCTCCGCGCCGCGGCCGCAGCCGTGGACTGTCCGCTGATCCTCCTCACCCGCCGCGTGCGCTTCGTCCAGGTGACCGAGGAGGCGCACCGGGCCCTCATGGATCACCAGGTGCGCCGGCTCGAACGCGCACGCCACGTCCACGAGGTGTTCACGGCCCTGAGCCTGGAGAACGCCGGGGAGAGCGGCATCGTGGACGCCACGGCCGCGCTGCTCGACAGCCCCGTGGTGTTCGAAGACCCCGCCCATCTGGTGCTCAGCTACTCCGCGCGGGACCGCGATCCCGCACGGCTGCTGGAGGGCTGGGCCGCGAGGTCCCGCTTCGTGGGGTACCGGAACCAGACCGCGTTCGGCACGGGCGGCGACCGCTGGCTGCAGACCCCGGTGGGCCTGACGGGGCAGCGGTGGGGACGCCTCGTGGCACCCGAGCTCGTCCCGGCCCCGGATCCCGGGGAGGACGGGACCGGGCCGGGCACGGATCCCGGCTGGGACCCCGCCGACGCCTTCCAAGTGCTGGAGCGGGCCGGACAGGCACTGACCATGGCGCGGATGGCGGGACGGGACCGGCGGGAGGTGCTCTTCCAGGCTCGCTCCGGCCTGATCCAGGATCTGCGGCAGGCCACTCCCCCGGAGGAACAGGAGGCCCTGGCGCGGGCCACCGCCCTGGGGCTGGCCCGGGGCGCGGCGTACCTGCCGCTGGTGGCACGACTGGAGGCGCCGGGCGCGGCCGACGGACAGGCGGGGAACGGACAGGCGGGGAACAGTCCGGCGACCCGCCAGGCACCGGTCGCGGACGCTCCGGACGCCACCGAGGTGCAGCTCCGCGAGCGCGCCTTCCTCGACGCACTGCAGGCCTGGGCGCAGAGCACGCGGCAATCCGCTCTGGCGTCGAGCCTGCACGCCGGTTCGGTGGCGATCCTGCTGCCGCTCGCGGCCCTCGAGCTGGAGGACTCCGCCCTGCACCGCCTTGCCGCAGCACCGCAACTGGCGGGCTTCGGCTGGACGCTCGGGGTGGGGCGGGCGGAGCGCTCCCTGGTGGCGGCAGCCCGCGGTCTGGACTCCGCGGATCAGGTGGCCGAGACCGCCGCGACCCTCGGCTCACGCAATCTGCCGTTCTACCGCTTCGCGGACGTCCGACTGCGCGGCCTGCTCGCACTGCTGGGGCAGGATTCGCGCGTGAAGTCCTTCGCGCAGGCGGAACTCGCGCCCCTCCTGGAACCGGGGCGGGCGCGGAGCCTTCAGCTGCTGCGGGACTATCTGGCACACGGAGGGAACATGTCGTCCCTGGCCACGGCGAGGAAGGTCAGCCGGCAGGCGCTGTACACCCATGTGAAAGGACTGCAGGAGCTCCTGGGCCTGCCGCTGGAGGATCCGGAGTCCCGCGCGTCCCTGATGGTGGCACTGCTCTGGCACGATCTCGCCGACGTCTGAGGCGCCGAAGGCCGAGGAAACCGAGGCGAAGGCTGACGGCGCAGTTGAACCACGGGCCGGCCCCGCACCCTTACGACGTCACGGACCTCAGGTATCGCGGATCTGGCGGATGCCCTGCTCCAGGCCCTTGGCGATCCGCTGAAGCAGGAGCACTGCGGCTTCCTGGTCCTCCTCGCTCAGGTCGGCGACAACCGCCTCCTCCAGCTCACGCCAGGCATTCTCGACACCTGGCCGCAGGGCCTTACTGGCCGTGGTCGCCGTGACGATGACCGCCCGGCCGTCGGTCTCGCTCGGAGTCCTGCGGACGAACCCGGCGTGCTCCAGTCGGCGGAGGGTCCTGGTCATGGTCGCCGCATCGGAGCCCAGCATGCGCACCAGGTCGGCCTGCCGCTGCGGACCGGCGTCCCAGAGCTGCATCATCACCAGCTCCTGAGAGAGGTGCAGGCCTACCGGGCGGAGCAACTGCGCCGCGAGGGACTTGTGAAGCCGCGCGACCTGGACGATGGCATGCCCCACACGCCCCGCGTCGGCAAGCCCGTCGGCCAGCGATTCGGCGCGGGGAAGCCCGTCCTGCGATTCCACCTCGGCCATGCCCGCAATTCTAGCCAGGCCACGATCGGCCATTTAGTTGTTCGAACAGGAATTTATTCACAATCCCTCCTGTTGTCTCTGGCGAAGCCCGGTCATTCCGGGATTGACAACCGCCGTCCAGCGCTCACCCGACATCCTGTCTGGACAAGGAAAACCGTGAGTCGCTCCGAGAGAATCGAGAACTTCCGTGGACATCGCATTCAAGCCGTACAACCTGATGGGGCTGACCCTCAAGAACAGAATCGTCATGGCACCCATGACACGCAGCCGCGCACTGGATCCCGGCCTGGTCCCCTCGCCGTCGATGGCCACCTATTACGCGCAGCGCGCCGGCGCGGGCCTGATCATCTCGGAGGGCACTCAGCCCTCACCCGAGGGACAGGGCTACACCAGCACGCCCGGGCTGCACAGCTCCGCGCAGATCGAGGGATGGCGTCGCGTCACCGACGCCGTTCACGCGGAGGGCGGACGGATCTTCGCTCAGATCATGCACACCGGGCGCATCGGCCATCCCGACAACTCCTCCGAGAGCATCATCCCGCTGGGCCCATCCTCCGTACAGCCCAAAGGCCGGATCTTCACAGCCCAGGGCATGCAGGACTTCGTGGTGCCCCGCGAAATGACCGAAGCGGACATCGAAAAGGCCATCCAGGACTTCGCCACAGCGGCCCGTAACGCCATTGAGGCAGGCTTCGACGGCGTGGAGATCCACGGCGCCAACGGCTACCTGGTCCATCAGTTCCTCTCCGTCAACGCCAATCAGCGCACCGACGCCTGGGGAGGAAGCCCGGAGAACCGCGCACGTTTCGCGGTGCGCGTCGCCCAGGCCGTGGCCGATGCGATCGGCCCGGAGCGGACCGGGATCCGACTGTCCCCGGGAGCCTCGTTCAACGACATCGAGGATGACCCCGATCTGCTCAGGACCTACCTGCCGCTGGTGGAGAAGCTCGGCAGCCTCGGCCTGGCATACCTCCACGTGATCGAGCAGGCCGGACGACAGCTCACCCAGCACCTGCGGGACGCCTGGCCCACCACCTTCATGCTCAACCCGGACACGGGCATGAACACCCCCACGGATCACCGCGCGCTCCGTTTGATCAAGGATGGCAGCACCGATCTGCTCTCCTTCGGCGCCCTGTTCCTGGCGAACCCGGACCTTCCAAAGAGGCTGGCACTGAAGGGCCCCTACAACACCCCCGATCCCGCCTCCTACTTCGGCGGCGATGATCACGGCTACCTCGACTACCCCACGCTGGACTCCGAACCGGTTCATGGGTCGCAGCCCGCCAAGGATTCCCGGCCGGCCCGGGACCCTCGCCCGGAGGAGTCGCCCGCGAGCAGCGCCACCGCCCCCGTCACGGAACCCGAGACCAGGCCTTCGGACCGCCAGTCGGCCCAGCGATCCGCGGCCTCCCCAGACTCCGGAAGGCCTGCGCGTCAGGCCGCACCGCTCTGGCGCCGGACGCTGGTCGCGGGCGCTGCGAGCGCCGTCGCGAACATCGCGCTCTACGACGTGGGGCACCTGTCCGGTGCGTCGATGATCATGGCCAGTCCCCAGCCGACCCTCATCCCGTGGTTCGCTCCCGCCATCGCCTCCTTCCTGCCCTTGGCCATCCTGGGCGTGATCGTCTGGCTCATCACCCGCAAGCGCCCGGCAGCCAAGCGCTGGTTCGCCTGGGCCGGCCTGGCCTTCGCAGTCATCAGTTGCGCCTCGCTGCTCTCCGCGCCGGACGCCGCCACGGGCATCAGCCTGGCCGCCATGCACCTCGTAGCCGGCCTCGCCTGGTTCATCACCCTCGGCGGTGGACGGAAGTCCGCGGCCTGACGCCTCATCAGGCGCGGCGGAGCGGCGTATTCCCTGAGGGGGTGCGCCGCTCCGCTATAACAGATCCAGCTAGACCAGTTAGAAGGGAACGCCGCAGCGCAACAACACATTGGCGTAGGGCGTCGCCTCGCCCGTGCGGATCAGCAGACGGGCGAGGCTCGTCGCCTGCTTGAAGTCAGCGTGCGGCACCAACGCAAGACACGGAAACCTCTTGCCCAGGAAGTCCTCCACCGGTGTGGCCCGGCCCTCTTCCGCCATGAGGGCGCTTTCGAATACCAGTTCCTCAAGCAAGGCATCCACCACCGGTTCGAAGCCCGGTAGACCGTGGACAACAGCCAAGTCGATCACGGGCACGCCGTCCGGGACCGGAAGGCCACAATCCGCCACCACTACCAGGTCACCGTGGCCCAGTAGGCTCAGCCTCGCGTTCAAGGCACTGTTGATGATTCCGCGCCGTTTCACGAAGGCACGACCTCCGGAAGCCGGCTGTCCGCGAAGGGGTAGGACGGTTGCGTGCCGGAACTCAGCACCGCATAAGCGCCGACACGAACCGCGAAGCGGGTCGCATCTGCCAGGGCATCACCCTGCGCGAGCCGAAAACCAAGGGCGCCGGTGAAAGCGTCCCCCGCGCCGGAGGTGTCCACTGCTTCGACCACTGGCGCGGGCACCGCGACCATGCTGTTATCGTCAGCACACACCGCACCGCGCGCACCGCGCGTGATCACCACTGAGGGGATCCCAGCGTCCAGAAGAGCCTGTGCCAATACCTCCTCCGGAACACATCCGGACCGGGCTGAGTCTTCAAACCCGCCTGTCCGGTGAGGCGACGCGACGCCCAGCTTACCGAGCGCCAGAGCAGCCTCGTGCTCGTTGACCACCAGGGGATCCGCCGCCCGCAGAGTCTCCTCGGACAGGGCGACTACAGGAGCCAGGTTCAAAACCACACGACCTCGGGCGACCCCCACAGCGGCTTCAATGACAGGCCCGGGAACCTCGCCCTGAAGCATCAGAACCGCGGCAGGGCCGATCACGCCTTCCGCCTGCCTGATATGAGCGGGCTCCAACGCAGCATTGGATCCGGGAGCGACAATGATGGTGTTCTCGCCGTCGTCCGCCACTGCGATATAGGCGCGGCCGGTGGAGGGCCCCAGCACCCGAAGCGTGGAGAGCCCGACTCCTGCCTCGCGTAAGAGGCTAAGTGCCAGTTCAGCATCGGCGTCCTCGCCCACAGCCCCCACTAGGCTCACCTTGCCGCCGAGACGCGCAGCCGCCACGGCCTGGTTGGCTCCCTTACCGCCAGGCAACAGCTCCGAGGACCAGCCCAGAAGCGTCTCCCCAGGATGGGGATGCCTGGTCACGCGAACCAGATGGTCCACGTTCACCGAGCCCACCACCACGATGTCTGGCTGGCACTGCCCGGCGCTCACTTGACGAACTCTTTGGCATTCGCTGAGGTCACGGTGACTACGTCCACCGGTACAGTTGCGGCAACGCTGTCCCCTTTGAGGACTTTGGCAGCCTGCTCCACGGCGAGTTCCCCAAGCTTGGCAGGCTGCTGCGCAATAGTCGCCGCAAAGGTTCCGGCTTTGACGGCGGCCACCCCATCCGCAGTCCCATCGAAACCAACCACCTTGACTTCATTGCCCGCTTTGGCACCCAGAGCCTGAATGGCCCCGAGAGCCATCTCATCGTTCTCAGCAAAGACTCCGGTCACTCCGGGATTGGCCTGAAGGAGATTAGTGGTCACATCAAGGGCTGCACTGCGATCAAAGTTCGCGCTCTGCTGAGCCACCACCTTAATGCCAGGATACGCCTTGATACCTTCTGCGAAGCCCTGGCCACGGTCCCGGCTGGCGGACGTGCCCGCGACTCCTTGGAGTAGCAGAACCTTGCCCTTACCGCCCAGGGCGTCTGCAAGCGCCTTGGCCGCCTGCCTCCCGCCGGCCACATTGTCACTGGCCACCATGGATTTCAGTGTGGTGTCCTTAACTACTCGGTCAACACCGATGACCGGAATGCTGGACTTGATCAGCCCGGTGACAGGGGCGGCCGCAGCATCGGAGTCCACCGGGTTGATGATCACGACCTTGGCCCCGCCGGTCTGCGCGTTAGCCAGCTGGTTGGCCTGGTTGGCCGGGTCGTTCTGCGCGTCAACCACTTCGAGACGGATGTTATTGCGGGCCGCAGCCGCCTGGGCCCCGTCCCTGACCTCAACGAAGAAAGGATTGTTCAGGGTGGAGAGGGACAGGACCACCTTGTCCCTTCCGGACTCGGACCCCGCCCCGGGGCTGCAAGCCATGAGTCCAGTGGCGAGTACAGCCGCGGTGGCGGCGGCAGCTAGGGTGCGGGAGAGACTGAGCTTCATCGTTTGTGCCTTTCAGTGAAGGGGTGGTGCCAGGGTCTTCTTCAGGATCTGGTCTTGCGTCGCATCACATCAATGCCGACGGCCAGCGCGATGACCAAGCCGATCACCACTTGCTGCCAGAAGGAGGAAACATTCAGGAGATTGAGCCCGTTGCGGATGACCACCAGCACCAGTGCGCCTACCAGCGTGCCGGAGATCCGACCCGCGCCGCCGGCCAGCGACGCCCCTCCGATGACCACGGCGGCGATCGCGTCGAGCTCATAGCCCACAGCGGCCTGTGGCTGGGCTGAGTCCAGCCGACCCGCCAGCAGGAGCCCCGCAAGCGCCGCAAAGAGCCCGGAGAGGGCGAAAACCACCACCGTAATACGCCTGACCGGCAGTCCGGACAGCCTGGCGGCCTCAGCATTGCCGCCAGTCGCGTACATCGAACGGCCCAGGACGGTACGGTTCAGAATGAACCAGGCCACGATGCCCGCCACCACCATGACCAGGATGGGCGTGGGAATGGGTCCGAAGGAGCCACCCAGGAAAGAAACGTCGGGTGCGGTCTTGATGGGCCGCCCGTCCGAGATGACCAGCGTGAGCCCTCGGGCCACGCTGAGCATGGCAAGGGTGGCGATGAAAGCCGGCAGCCTTCCATAGGAAGCGGCCACACCGTTGACTGCGCCGGCCACCCCACCCGTCAGGAGACCCGCCAGGAGTGAAACCAGTCCCGGCGATCCGGCGGTGGCGAAGAGATACGCGGAGACAACCGCGCTCAGGGCAGCGACGGAGCCGACCGAAAGATCGATACCCCCGGCCACGATCACAAAAGTCATCCCGAATGCGAGGACCGCGACGGTGGAGACTCGGATACCGATGTTCAGAAGGTTAGGCCCGCTCAAGAAATCGGGAGTGATCAGGAACAGCGTAAGTGCCAGGGCCAGCAGCCCCAGAAGGGCGCCGTTCTCAGCGAGGAGTTTTCTGGCGGTCACGCCCGGTGAGGTGTTCCGGGACAATGTGGCAATGGACATGACAGGCTTCCTTGTCTGTGATGCGTGAAATGGGACCGGAGTCAGGCCTGATTGAGAGCGGGTTCCGCCGTATCACGGGCCGCTAGATTCATGATGATGTCCTGGTCGGCGTGATCGGAGGCGAGAATCCCGGCGACTTCGCCGTCCCTCATCACCAGGATCCGATCACTCATGCCCAGGACCTCCGGGAGTTCGCTGGAGACCATGACGACTGCTCCCCCGGCTGCGGTGATCGCATTCATCAGTTCGTAGATCTCGACCTTCGCCCCGACGTCAACACCGCGGGTGGGCTCATCGAGTAAGAGGACGGAGGAACCAGCCATGATCCAACGTCCGAAAACTGCCTTCTGCTGATTCCCTCCGGAAAGGGACCGGATCGGCTGTCCGAGATGGTGCATGCGGATCCTCAGACGCTCCGCAATCTCCCTCGCCCTGCGGTGCTGACCGCCTGCATCCACGAGGCCAAAGCGAGCCGTGGATCGCAAGGTTGCGTAGCCAAGGTTGTCACCGACGGAGGCATCCAGAACCAGCCCCTGGGCCTTACGATCCTCCGGGACATGGCCCACACCGGCACGAACAGCAGCCGCGATGTTTCCGGATGGCAAAGCCGTCCCACGCACAGTGACAGTGCCGTGGTCGTGGGGGTCCGCACCAGCGATTGCCCGCAGGAGCTCCGTCCGGCCCGCTCCTATCAATCCCGCGATTCCGAAGATTTCCCCGGAACGGACGGTGAAGGAGACATCCTTGAACTTCCCCCGCGAGCCAAGACCCACCACCTGCAGGAGGTTTTCCGCATTCTGCGACCGCTGACGGGAAGGAAACTTCTCCGCGATGCTACGGCCCACCATGAGGCGGACCAGTTCCCCTTCGTCCTCCGTGGCCGGGACCTCGGCCACGAACCCACCGTCGCGAAGCACGCAGACCGTGTCGCCGATCTCAGCGATCTCCTCCAGGTGGTGGCTGATGAAGAGCATCCCCACGCCCTTGGAACGCAGTTCTTGCATGACATCGAAGAGGGTCTCGGTCTCATGCGCCGTGAGCGCCGCCGTCGGTTCATCGAGGATGAGCACGCGGGCGTCCACGCTCAGAGCCTTGGCGATCTCGACCAATTGCTGCTGGGCAATGCCGAGGGCTCCCAACGGAGTGTCCACATCCACGTCCAGGCCCACCCGGCTGAGCGCGTCCCGAGCGGTGCGCCGCATGGCGGAGCGGTCCAGCAGACCGAGGCGCCGGGGCATCCGGCCCAGGGTGATGTTCTCCGCGACGGTCATGTTTCCCACCAGATTCAGTTCCTGGTGGATCGTCACAATCCCGTGGGCCTCAGCCGCACGGGTTCCGGAGAGCACAGCGGGACGACCATCAATCAGGAGCTGGCCGGAATCGGGCTGATGCACACCTGCAATCATCTTGATCAACGTGGACTTTCCGGCCCCGTTCTCTCCAAGGAGTACCTGCACTTGGCCAGGACGGACATGCAAAGTAACGTCGTGGATCACCTGCACAGGACCGAAGGACTTGCTGACGTTCTTCAACGTGACGAGCGGTCTGGCGACATCTAGCTCCGGGATTGAGGATACAGCGGGATGAGTCATGACGTGATTCCCTTCGGGGCCGGGCGATGGGGGTGCAAACGGTGCGCGGACGAATCCCTGATGACCAGCTCGCTGGGCAAGCGCACGGACTCGGGGTTGCCACCGTCGATCACCTCAAGCAGCAGACGGAGGGCAGTCTCGCCCATCGCCGAGACGCTGTGGTCGATGACGCTCAGGGGCGGGTTGAGCAGGGAGAACCAATCGATATCGTCGAACGCCACCAGAGCAACATCCCGCCCGATCCGAATGTCCGCGGCATGCAGGCATGCGACGGCTCCAGCCGCCATGGGGCTGTCTGCCGCGATGATGGCCGTGGGCGGCTCCTTCAGCCCCAGGAGGCTTGCCGCAGCGGCAGAACCGCTCTCCCTCTGGAAGTCGCCGAACACCGTCAGCTCCGGCTCCAGAGACATTCCTGCGGATTCCATCCCCTCGGTGAAGTCACCGTACCGCTCACGGCCAGTGGAGATACTCTGTGGTCCAGCGATGTAGCCGATCCTCTGATGGCCACGTTCTGCCAGGTGGGCAACCGCTTGCAGCATGCCAGGCCTGCCGTCCGTGGTAACGCTGGGCAGATCCAGCCCTTCAACGGTGCGATCCACGAAAATGGCAGGGATCCCGCGGCGGGTGAGCGCTGTGACAGAGCCTTGCGCATCCCCCTGAGGGGCCAGAATCACTCCGTCCACACGCTGGTCGATCAGGGTTTCCAGGAAACGGTCCTGCCTCGCCTCGCTCTCATCGGCGTTTCCGAGCAGCACCGAATATCCGGAAGCTAGGGCCGCCTGCTCGACGGCGTGGGCCAGGTCCGCAAAGAACGGGTTGCGGACATCAGGCACCAGAAGACCCAGAACGTTGGTCCGGGTGGAGCGCAGACTCCTTGCCCGGGCATCAGGCCTGAAGTCCAATTCCCTGGCTGCAGTGAGCACCTTCTCCCGCGATTGAGGGGAAGTCGAAGGATTGCCGGAGAGTACTCGCGAGGCCGTGGCCGTGGAAACCCCAGCCACAGCAGCTACGTCCTTGATGGTCAGCCCAGCCACAGGCACTCCTTCGTGTCAGAGGATCAATCCTCGTGGAATCGATTACATGGAATCGATTCCACGAGGATATGAGGACAATCCCCCTCCGTCAAGACCCTGCAGCCTTTGCCCTGCCGCACGCGCCGTTCACGCCGCCAAAAAACGTGCCGGTTCGCGATGCGAGGCTCGTACCGGATTCCAGAAACAGGCCGCCCGTCCAATTTCTGCAAAAGGTTGTGCAGAACCACTGATTTGCACATACAATTGCAAATGAGACGAGGATCACAGGAAATCGAGGAGGTGGCGATGACTCAAACCAGACCCGATAGCACTCCGGAAATGGATGCCGAATCCCCCACTATGGGACAGCAGTGGCTGGGCGACGCCATCCCCTCCCAGAAGCTCACCAAGGCCCAGGCCCGCGTGGTGGACGCCCTCACCGTCAACCCCAAGCTCGCCTCCTACGGCGACGTCACGGAAGTGGCCAACCGCGCCGGGGTCAACAGCTCCAGCGTCGTCCGGACCGCCCAGGCCCTCGGTTACCGCGGCTGGCCGGATCTGCAGCGAGAACTCCGGGCCCGCTACCTGGTGCACATCTCCAACATCGCGCCCCTCTCGCATCGCGTGGAGGTCCGTTCCCCCATCCACGACTCCCTGGCCCACGACGCGGAGAACCTCCGCCTCGCCATGGAAAGCGTCGACCCCCAGGCCGCCGACGACGCCGTCGCCGCCCTCTGCGGAGCGCGCCGGATCGCCGTCGTCGCGCAGGGCTCCTACTCGGGTGCCGCCGTCGTCTTCTCTCACCTGGCCGCGACCATGGGCTATCCCGTGACGTTCGAAGGCCGCGCCGGAGTCCACTTGGCCTCGCTGGTCAGCTCCCTCGGCCCCGGGGACGTCCTGGTGGTGTTCCACCTCTGGCGCCCCCTCAAGCACCTCACGGTCGCCGCACAGCTCGCCCACCAGGCGGGCGCCACGGTGGTGGCCGTCACGGACCTCAAGTCCACCGATCTTGCCAAGTCGAGCCACCACCTGCTGCTCGTCCCGTCCGAAGGCGTCTACGCCTTCCAGTCGGCCACCGCCTCGACATCCGTGGCGTACGGCCTGCTCGCCGGCATGGAAACGCGCGAACCTGAGCGCGTCAAAGCCGGCATCGAAAGAACCTCGCAGTTCTGGCAGGACCTGGACCTCTACACCGACTGAGTCCGGCGACACCGCCCACCCCTCCGCAATCACCCGCCGGGAGCATTTCCCCGGCCACCGCCCCGCACCCCGGGGCTCCTTCTTCACATCCCCCTGCCCAGGAGCACCATGTCTTCCACAGCCCCCCTCAGCGACAAGATCGACCAGGCTCTCGACGCCGCACGGCCCGCCGTCCTGGAGATGGCGCGGTTCATCCACGCCCATCCCGAGCTCTCCTTCGAGGAATTCCAGGCCGCGGCCGCCATCACCGAGCTGCTGGAGCAGGCCGGCTTCGAGGTGGAGCGCGGCACCGGCGGCCTGGACACCGCGTTCAGCGCCAGCATCGGTTCCGGCGACCTCGTGGTGGCCATCTGCGTCGAATACGACTGCCTCCCCGAGGTGGGTCACGCCTGCGGCCACAATCTGATCGCGGGTTCCACCGTCGGAGCCGCGCTGGCCCTGGCGCCCCTGGTGGACGAGCTGGGCATCACGCTCAAGGCCATCGGCACCCCGGCCGAGGAGCACGGCGGCGGCAAGTCACTTCTGCTGGATGCGGGCGCCTTCGACGGCGTCGGGCTCTCCCTCATGGCCCACCCCGGCCCGGAAGGACGGACCGCCAACCCGCTCGGCACCAGCTCCCAGGCCGTGGGCCGCTTCCGGGCGACCTTCACCGGCCAGGCGGCCCACGCCGCCGCCATGCCGCACCGCGGCATCAACGCGGCCGACGGCGCCGTGCTGAGCCAGGTGGCCGTGGGCCTGCTGCGCCAGCAGCTTCCCGACGACCACCGGGTGGCCCTCTTCGTCCGCGAGGCGGGCGTGGCCACCAACATCATCCCGGACCGCGCGGTGGTGGACTTCGAGTGCCGGGCCTTCACCCTGCCGGAGTACGAATCGCTCCTGTCCCGGGTGCAGAACTGCTTCGAAGGCGCCGCACTGGCCACGGGCACGGACCTGAGCATCGAGGACATCGAGCCGCTCTACGAACCGCTCGCCCAGGACCCCCGGCTCTCGGCCCATTGGAGCGAAGCCTTCGGCTCCCGCGGGCATGACGTCACCCCCGCCAAGGACTCCTCCGGCGGCGGTTCCACGGACATGGGCAACATCAGCCAGGTGATCCCCAGCATCCACCCCATGTTCTCCATCCCGGGGGCCAGCTCCCCCATCCACTCCGCCGGCTTCACCGCCGCCGCGGACACCCCCCAGGCCTACGAGGCCATGTTCGACGCCGCCTTCGCGATGGCCTCCACCGTGGCCGCCGCGGCGTCAGATCCCGAGCAGAAGGCGTTCTTCACCGCCGCCGCACACCACCCCGCAACAGCTGAGGCCATCGCATGACCATCACCGCTTCCCCCCAGACCACCCGGACCAAGGCCCTCCCCCTCGCGGCCATGGCCCTCGCCGTCGCCGTCACGGCGCAGCTCATCGGCCCCCTCAAAGTCAGCGTCGGCGTCGGCGCACTCCTGATCTTCCCCATGGTGTGGGGCCTGCTCATGGGCCTGGTCATCTCGGTGCAGAAGATCAAGCCCCTGCCGGTCAAGTACCAGCGGCTGGCAGCGGCCCTGTCCGGCGTCGCCGTGCTGGTGCTCTGCGCCCGCCTGTCGGTGGACATCGGCCCGAACATCCCCACCATGCTCAAGGCCGGTCCCG
>Ga0213829_1001798_pt1 | contig 14730 bp, 14 predicted proteins | sample MC6MC0896MG_FD_180665 | JGI IMG/M metagenome (GOLD analysis project Ga0213829, IMG submission 180665) | Enriched soil aggregate microbial communities from Iowa State University, Ames, United States - MC6-MC0896-MG | ecosystem: Environmental > Terrestrial > Soil > Unclassified | place: USA: Iowa...
CCCGCAGGCGTTGATCACATAGTCGAACTCTTCCGAGGTCCGGGTATCGCTGCCGTGGTCGTGGGCGACCACCGTGAAGCGACGAGTCTCTTCGTCAAAGGTGACCTGGCGCACCACATTGTTGAAACGGATGTAGTCGCGAACCCCGGCTTTTTCGACGCGGCCCTTGATGTAGTCCCACAGCACCTCCCGGGGCGGGTAGGAGCCGATGGGGCGACCGAAATGTTCTTCGAAGGTGTAGTCGGCGAACTCCAGGCATTCCTTCGGGCCGTTCGACCACAAATAACGGTACATGCTGCCGTGCACCGGTTCGCCGTGTTCATCCAGGCCGGTGCGCCAGGTGTAATTCCACATGCCACCCCAGTCTTGCTGTTTTTCATAGCAGACCAGTTCCGGAATGGGCGTTCCCTGGTCCCTGGCCGATTGAAATGCCCGCAGTTGAGCCATGCCGCAAGGGCCGGCGCCGATGATTGCTACGCGTGTGGTCATGGTCGTTTCTCGTGGCTGTGATTCGGAAAAAAGGCTCGCTCAGCGAAAAATCACCGTCTTGTCCTGGTTGATGAATACCCGGTGTTCCAAGTGGTATTTCAGTGCTTTGGAAAGGGCGACGGTTTCGGTGTCGCGGCCGATGGCAACCAGCGAATCGGGCAGGTGGGTGTGGTCGACGCGCTGGATTTCCTGCTCGATGATCGGCCCCTCGTCGAGGTCCGAGGTGACGTAGTGGGCGGTGGCGCCGATCAGTTTCACGCCGCGGTCGTAGGCCTGGTGATAGGGCTTGGCCCCCTTGAAACCGGGCAGGAACGAGTGATGGATGTTGATCGCCCGCCCGGACAGCTGCTGGCACAAATCATCGGAGAGAATCTGCATATAGCGGGCGAGTACCACCAGGTCGGTCTGGGTGTCCTCGACGATGCGCATCAATTCGGCTTCCTGGCCGGCCTTGCTGTCCTTGGTGATCGGCAGGTAGATGAAGCGGATACCTTCGCGTTCGGCCATGGCGCGCAGGTCCAGGTGGTTGGAGACCACGGCGGTGATGTGCATGTCCATCTCGCCCTTGCGATGGCGGTACAGCAGGTCGGTCAGGCAATGGTCGAACTTGCTGACCATCAGCAGCACTCGGGTCGGCTGGCTGCTGCAGAACAGTTGCCAGTGCATGTCGAAGCCGCCGGCCAAGTCCCCCAGATCCTCGCGCAGGGCACCGATATCGCCGGTCACGCCCGTATTGAAGCGGAACACCGCGCGCATGAAAAACTGCCCGGTGAACTCGTCGTCGAATTGCGCCAGTTCGCTGATGTAGCACTGCTGCCGGGCCAGGCAGGCAGTGATCGCGGCGACGATGCCGGACGCTGCCGGGCAGTTGATCTTAAGGATGTAATGTTCGTTGGAGGTGTCCATTGAAGGTTCCCTGATTGCAAGTGAAGGGGCGGCTCAGCCCTTGGCGGTGCGCTTGGTTTTTTCCGGGTCGTCGAAGGGCAGGGCGTGGGTCACGGCGGCGCTTTCCAGGCTGCCGCGCACCTGCAGGGCAATGCCGGGAAGCGAGCAGGCGACGCTCATCCGGGCGATGGCCATGGAGCGTTTGCTCAGGCGCGAATACATGCCGCAGGTGATCACCCCGACTTGCCGGTCGCCCTGCCACAGGGTGTCGCCGGCCTCGGCGGCGCGTACGCCGTCGAGCAACACGCCGGTGATCCTGAAGCGCTCCCGGCCGCGCAGGCGAAAGTGCTCCTCGGCGCCGCGGAATTCGCGCTTGTCCGGGGAGACGGTGAAATCCAGGCCCATTTCCCACAGGGTGTCGCCGGCCTTCTGGTCGGCGAAGGGGTACATCTGCGAATTGTCGTAGGGGAAGAACATCAGCGAACTTTCCACCCGCAACCAGTCCAGGGCGGTGAAGGCGCAGGGAATGATGCCCAGGCTCGCGCCCTGTTCGAGGATGCTGTCCCACAGCGCCGGGGCATCGGCGGCCTTGCAGAAAATCTCGTAGCCGCGTTCGCCGGTGTAGCCGGTGCGCGAGATCATCACCGGGCGGTCGAACAGGCGGGTTTGCAGGTGATGGAAATAGGGCAGCTGACGGATCCCGGGGACGTGCTCGGCGAGAAAATCCACTGCCAGCGGGCCTTGCAGCGACAGGTCGTGCAGGTCGTCATCGAACAGCACGGCCACCTGCCGACCCTGGGCTGAACGCACCAGCATTTCGTGACCGCTGCCGGCCCCGTGCACCACCATGAACGCGTTGGGCCCGGTGCGGTAGACGATGCAGTCATCGACGAACTTGCCGTCCTCGTCGAGCATCGAGGCGTACACCGATTTGCCGGGGTACAGCTTGGCGATGTCGCGGGTGGTGGCCCATTGCAGCAGGCTCTCGGCATGGGGGCCGACGTAGTGGACTTTCTTCAGTCCGGATACATCCATCAGCCCGGCGCGGGTGCGGATCGCCTGATGGTGATCGGCCAGGTCGCTGCTGTAGGTCCAGGCCGTGCCCATGCCGTTCCAGTCTTCGAGGTTGGAGCCGAGTGCGCGGTGCCGTTCGGCCAGCGCAGAAATACGCCATGAATGGGTCATGTGAAGATCCTTGTCGGGGGAAAGTGGGTAGGGGTCAGGCCTGATCGAAGCGGCTCAGCCACTCGACCAGGGTCTGTCGGTAACGGCTCATGCCCTTGTAGTCGGCGATCGGCCCGGGCAGGTCGCGCAGCACTCGGTGCAGGCGGCAGCCCCAGCCGGGCTGGGTGACCAGCTCGTCCATGCTGATCAGGTAGGTGCGGATGCTGAACATCACCGCATTGCTGCGCGGCAGGCGGGCCATCACTTGCAACTCGACCCGTAGATGCACCTGTTGCCCGACGTTTTCGGCGGTGATGCGGCCGCGGTCGGCGCCCCATTCATGGAAGGTCTCGGGCGAGGAATCCAGGCGCGGGTTGATGGTCAGCGTCCAGTTCAGGCGCCGTACCGGTTGCCCCGCCTGCAGGTTGAGCAGGTACTTCAGCGCGCGGTCGAACACACCCATCTGGTGGGCCATGGGTACCGGCGAATGCCACTGCTTGAAACTCATGCCGGCGTCGAAGGCCAATGACCAGTCGGCCGGGCTGGTGACCAGGCCGGCGTCCATGTACAGATCGCCGTCGCGTTGATCGAGCAGGGCGAAATCCCCCTGCACCTGGCGGCCGATGAACTCCAGCGGCTCGCAGGGCAGGCTCGTGGCATCACCGAACACGAAGCGCTGATCGATAGCCAGCAGCTGGTTGCGCCAGTGCCAGTCGTCACCCACACGTTCAAGGCTGAACCACTGCGGATAGTCGGCGGCGAGGTGTTCCATGAGCATCTGCAGTGCATCCCAGGCGGCTACCTGCATGTGCGGCATCACCAGGTAGCGGCGCGGGTCCTTGTCCAGCACCAGGGCGCGCTCGGCCATTTCCGAACGGTAATGTTCGTCGATGTCGAACCCGTGCTGGTAAATCGAGCCGGGATCCCGGGACGTTGCCGGTTCGATGTTCACCGAATACAGGTAGCTGTCCTCGGTGAAGGGGAATGGAAAGCGGCGGATGGCCGTGGGGCTGTTGCGAAAACTGAAGTCGTCTCGATAGCTCTGCACGGGGGTTGCTTGAATGGTCATGGTCGACTCCTAAAGATCCAGCGATACGCATTGGCCGCGGCCGCGAGAGACACAGGGCATGAGAAAGCCGTCCTGTTCGGCGGGGCTCAGGAAGCTGTCGCGGTGTTCGATGTCGCCGCCCCGGTGGCGGGTCATGCATTGGCCGCAGACGCCGCCACGGCACAGGTTGGGGATCTGCAGGCCGGCCGATTCCAGGGCTTCGAGCAGGCTTTGTTCGGCCCCGATCCGCAGGTGGCGGCCGCTGCGCAGCAGTTCGACGTCGAAGGCCTGACCCGGTTGTGCGGCATTGAAGGCTTCCCAATGCACCCTCCCGGGTGGCCAGCCGAGGGCCGCGGCCTGTTGCCGGACCGCGTCGAGCAACGGTGGCGGGCCGCAGGTGTACACATGGCTGCCCAGCGGCCGGTCGCGCAGGATCCGGCCCAGGTCTGGGCGACTGGTGTAGGTGTGCAATCGCGACCCCAGTCGCTGTTGCAACTCATCGACGTAGGCATCGCTCAGCCCGGGGCGATACAGGTAGTGCAATTCGAAGTGGGCCTGGCGTTGTTCCAGGGCCGCGATGTAGGCCATGAACGGTGTGATGCCAATGCCCCCGGCGATCAGGATGTGCAGGCTGGCGATCGAGTGCAGGGCAAACAGATTGGCCGGCGGCGAAATCTGCAGCCGGTCGCCGACCCGGACCTGGCGATGCAGGTAGTGCGAGCCGCCGCGGGAGACGTCCTGCAGGCGTACGGCAATGCGGTAGTGCTGGCTGTGCGCCGGGTCGTCGGTCAGTGAATAGGCGTTGCGCACCTTGCCCGTCGCCAGCGGCAGGTGAACCTGCACATGACTGCCGGGGGAAAAACCGGGCAAGGGTCCGGCGCATGACTGCAGGGTGAATTCGCGTACCACCGGGCTGAGCATTCGCGCCGCGCTGACCTGCACCTCGAGGACCGCGCTCATGGCCGGGCTCCGGCGTAAGGCTGGTCGGGGTTGGAGCAGACGCCCAGGTACGCCCCCAGGCGCCTGGAAAAGTGCTCGCGCACTTCCAGCCCGACCGCGCAACCGATGCAGGTCACCAGCGGCTCCGGCCCGGCAGCCTGGGTCAGGCCGCAGTGCACGCAATACACCAGGCGCGGGCCGGCAAGCGTGCGGATGATGTCGATCTCATCATCTTCCAGCCCGGCGCTGCGGGCCTCGCCATGGATACGCCAGATAAAGGCCTCGTCACCCATGATGTAGAGCTGGCTGCCGACGGTGGCACGGCCCAGCATCTGCTGCAGGCGCGGGGTGAAGTCGGCGTTCTCGCCATTGAGCACCAGGGGCTGTTCAAGGGCGCCGACAACGGGGGCGCAGGCCGCCGCCGATTGCATGACCACAAGGTGCCGGGTGGCGGTATCGCGGGGCAGTGGCTGGCGATAGCGCGGGAGGCTGTGAAGTCGGTCCGGGGCGGCGCTGTGTCTATCCGTCATGTGGGCTTTCCTGGCTGATCCGCGCCTGTCGAAAGGCGAGAAGGTGGCGTTGGACAGAGAATTTCTTTCCTGTTGGGGAAGATACTTTCCTATGGGGAAAATCTTCTCAATCCGGAAAAAGGGCTATGTCTTTGGAGATAAGCCGTGCGCGACACCGGTTCGGGGCATGGAAGTTGCTGGTCTCCCGGTTCAGGGCTGAGCAGCCGGACGGGGGAGTTATCGAGAGTGCGAACACGACCGCAGTGGTGGCCGCTCTGGTGGGGGCGTATCCGCCCCGATCAGGCACGCAGCGTGCGCAGGTTGTTGGCCGGGTTGCCCCTGAGCCAAATGCACGCTGACGGTGCCTTGGCGACTTTTCTGGACCGTTTCGACGCACTGCTGCCCGGCTGCAGGCTGAATCTGATCCTGGGCGGTGAAGACCTGGGGCCGGCACGGCGTGCATCGCTTGAGGGCTGTAAGGGCGTGGAACGCTGTCCCTGGCGTGACGGGGCTCTGACGGATACGGCTCAAGTCTGTGGCCCTTGCCGGCAGCGGGGCGTGCATCGCCTGATGTGCGCCTTGTCGCCCAGTGACGATTCGGGCAAAGGGGTGTTGCTGCTCGATAGCCCACGACCGGTTCACGCCAGCTGGCGCCCCTTGCTGGAGGAGGCGGCGCAGGCGGTCGGCGTCACGGTACGCTTGCGCTGCCACAACCGGGAGCAACAGCGCAAACAGGCCACGTTCCAGCACGGTGCCCTGGCCCGTGAACTGCACGATTCGGTGGCGCAGCAGTTGGGTTACCTGGCGTTCCAGGCGCATTTGCTGCGCACGCAACCGGGCACGCCTGCACACGCCACTGCCGTGTTGCAGGAATTGTGCGGCGGCCTGAGCCAGCTGCAACGCCAGGTGCGCGAACTGATCACCAGCGCGCGCCTGACCATGGACGGGCGCTCGCTGCGTCAGGCCCTGGCCGACTCCGTCGCCGAGTTCTCGCGGCGTTGCATCATCGTTTTCGAACTGGACAATCGCCTCGCCGACGATGCCTTGGGCCCGGAAACCGAACTGCAGATTCTGCAGATCATTCGCGAGGCACTGGCCAACGCGGTGCGCCATTCCCATGCGAGGCATGTACGCATCGAATTGCGGCAAGGCCAGGACGGCGATATCGCCGTTTCAGTGGAGGATGACGGCATCGGCCTGAGCCCGGCGTCGGGGGAGGACAACCATTTCGGCCTGGCGATTATCCGCGAGCGCGCCGCGAGCATCGGCGCCCGGCTGACCATTGAAGCGATCCGCCCGCACGGGGTTCGCGTACACCTTGGCCTTTGCCGCCACCAGGACCAGCCACAGGGGAGTTTCGATGGACTGCACGACCTTATTACTGATCGATGATCACCCATTGTTTCGCAAGGGCCTGGCGCAGCTGTTCGGTGCCAGCGATGACTTCGAAGTGGTGGGGCAGGCCGCCAGTGGTCGCGAAGGCATCAACCTGGCCGTGAGCCTGGCGCCACAGCAGGTGCTGCTGGATCTGCACATGCCTGGCTTGAGCGGCTTGCAGGTGCTCGATGAACTGCGGCAGTTGCGCCTCGATTGCCAGGTGGTGGTGCTCACCGCGTCGATGGATCGCGCCGAGCTGTTGACGGCCCTGCGCCTGGGGGCCAGCGGCTATGTGCTCAAGGAAACCGAGCCCGATGCGTTGTTGGCCTACATGCGCAACTGCCACAAGGGCGCGATCGTCCTGGATTCGACCCTGGTGGCCCTGCTGGCCGATCAACGCGAGTCGGCGCACCGGCCGGCACAGGATCCGGATCCGCTGGACACCGGCAACCTGACCGACCGCGAGGGCCAGACCCTGGCCCTGATCGCAGCCGGCATGAGCAATAAACAGATCGCCCGGGAACTGGGGATCAGCGATGGCACGGTCAAGATCTACGTGCGCAATCTGTTGCAGAAGCTTGGCCTGCACTCGCGCCTGGAGTTGGCAGCGTGGGTCCACAACGGCGCGTCGGTGCGACACGAGGAGCGGCATTAGATGATGGATCGGCCTGAGGCATGTGTGCAGGCATCGTCCCTGCACCTGATGGATCGCTTTCCGGCAGCGCTGCTGGAACTGCGGGATAACGGGCAGATCGCCCACTTCAACCTGGCCTGGGTCGAGCTGATGGATCGGCCGGGGCCGGAGCGTAATCTCGTCGATTACGTGCACCACGAAGACCGTTCATTGTGGCGCCAGGCCCTGCATGAACTGCGCCGGCGCCCCGATTCCTGCTTCAACCAGCGGCTGCGCTTCGTGCACCCTTCGGGGGAACTGCGCTGGTTCGACGTCAGCCTCAGGCGTGGCGCTCAAGGTTTCTATCTGGTGGCCGGGGACATTACCGCGCACAAACGCCGCGAGATCGCCTTGCAGGCCAGCCAGCGCAGCAGCATGAGCCTGCTGGACAGCATGCCCGGGCTGATCTACCGCGGCCGCAACAACCGCGACTGGACCATGGAATTCGTCAGTGCCGGTTGCCTGCAACTGACCGGCTATCCCCCGGAACGGCTGGTGGACAACCATGAGTTCACCTACAACAGCCTGATCCTGGCGCAGGATGCCGATTACGTCTGGCGCGAGGTGCAATATGCCTTGTCGCGACAGGAACCGTTCGAACTCGATTACCGGATTCGTTGCGCCGATCAGTCGATCAAGCATGTCTGGGAAAAAGGTGTCGGGATCTATGCCGACACCCGGGAAGTGCTGGGTATCGAAGGCGCGATTTTCGAACGCAGCCCCCGCCGCCAGTGACGAGTGCGGCTTGCCCCCTGGCTACAGGGGGCCGCGGGCCTCAGGTTGCGTGGTGGGCATTGCACCCGTTGTGGTAGAGGTTCAGGCGGTGATCACGACAGCTCGCCAACCCCCTGGGCGCGCTTGCCGAGCTTCATCAGCCCGTAATAACTGATGGCTGGCACCAGCAGTCCGACCAGCCACGCTAGATCGACACCGTCCAGCGCAGTAGCGACCGGGCCGACGTACAACGTGGTGTTCATGAACGGGATTTCCACGGCGATCGCCAGCAGGAAACTGCCGCAGGCAACCCAGTTGACGCGACCGTAGATCCCGTCCAGGTCGAAGATGTCGGCGATCCGGTACTGGCCTTTGCGCAGGCAGTAGTAGTCCACCAGATTGATCGCCGTCCAGGGGATCAGGAAGTAGCTCATGAAGAAAATAAAGTTGAGGAAGAAGCTGATGAAGTCGTCCTGGCTGATGGTGCACAGCGCTGTGGCCACCAGGCTGATCACCAGCATGAACAGGCCGCGCACCCGCGGCGTCACCTTGAGCCGGGCAAAGGGCTCGATCACGGTGATGGTCGACATGAAGGCGCCATACAGGTTGAAGACGTTGATCGACACCTGGCCGTAAAGGATGAAGAAGAACAGCAAGACCGCGCCGCTGCCAAACAATCCGGCGACATGACTGCCGACGTTACTGGAGAAATCGGCGATGCCGACACTGAGCATCGCCCCCAGAATCATCATCCATGCACCGCCGCTGACCGTGCCGGCATAGCTGTACCAGAACACCTTGGCGGTCGGCGTGCTGCTCGGCAGGTAGCGCGAGTAGTCGGCCACGTAAGGCGCATAGGACAGTTGCCAGGTCACGGCAATGCTCACCGCCACCAGGAACTTCGACAACGAGAAGCCCGTTGGCAGCCATTGTTCGGCGGGGATCGGCAGTTGCAACGCAAGCAGCGTGGCAGCGACGAACACCAACAGCGAAAGCAGCGACAACAGCTTCTGCAGGCGATGGATCAGGCGATAACCGAAGAGCGCGACGACGAAGCACAGCGCACCGATCAGGTAGATATTACCGGTGGCCGGCAGCGGGCTGACGGACTCCAGGGCCTGGGCGGCGAGCAAGGTATTGCTGACGAAGAAGCCCAGGTAGATGAGCATGACGAACAACAGCGGCAACACCGCCCCCAGCACCCCGAATTGCGCGCGGCTCTGGATCATTTGCGGAATGCCGAGTTTCGGTCCCTGGGCGGAGTGGGAGGCCATGAAAATCGCCCCCACGAGCGAGCCGACAATAATCGCCAGCGCACTCCAGAACAGGTTCAGCCCCATGACCACCGGCAGTACGCCGGAGGCGATGGTGGTGATGTTCATGTTGGCGCCGAACCAGATGAAGAACAGCGAACCGGGTTGGCCGTGGCGCTCGGCCTCGGGAATGAAATCGATGCTGCGTTTTTCGACTTGCATGGCGATCACTCCTGAGTCCGGACGAGGCGGGTTTGCAAACGGGCGATGGTGCTTTCCAGTTCGTGGGGCTGGTAGGCGAATTCGTCCGGCTGCCCGGGGATCAGGCTCAGGTAGTCTTGGCCTTCGAGGGCGCGCAGGCATTGCGCACCGGTGAGGATTTCCAGGGCGTAGACCCAGTTGGTCATGATCAACAGCGCCGAGTAGTGCCCAGCCTGTGTGGTCGTGGTGCAGGCGTCGCTGACCAGGCGAATGCGATAACCCAGGGCGAAGGCATCGAACACCGTGCCGAGTACACAGACATCGGTCAACACGCCGCAGACGATCAGGGTATCGACCTCGAGCGCCTTGAGTTGGTTGTCCAGGTCAGTGCGGTGGAAGGCGCTGTAGCGGCCTTTGTCGACGACGAGTTCATTGGGTCGCGGCGCCAGGCGCTCGATGATTTCCACTTGCCGGGTGCCGGCGCGGTAGCTGCTCGGGCCGCCGTCGGCCGCTCGTGGTTCGCCGCGGGGCAAATCACTGCCGTCGGCCTGATTGATGTGGCGGGTATAGACGACAGGGACCTGCCGGAAGCGGGCGGACTCGAGCAGGGCGGCGGTATGAGTCACCACCGTGTCGAGATTCTCCAGGACGAAGCCGTCCTCTTGCTGCATGTCGATGATCAACAGCGCGTTGTTATTGTTCATTGAGCAAACCTGATCATGGGTCGAAGCACAATGCACCGGGCACGCCTCGTGATGCCGAGGCGCGGGTGCGTCAATTCCAGTTCGGGTGAGCTCAGTGAACTATTTGCCAGAAACCGTTTTGTTTGGCAGAGACGCTGGCGCGCAGGCGCTTGAGGTGGATATGCGAAGCGGTCCATTCGCCGCGCAGGTAAGCCTGCTCGGCGCCGGGGGAAAGGGTGAGTGATGGGAGACGACCATTGAGCATCGGAATCGACCCTGCACGTCAATCAACCCCCTGGCTTCGCGTCCAGGGGGCCGGTAGGTGGACTCAGCGGAACGCCGGGACCACGTGTTTGATGAACAGCTCCAGGGATTTTTTCTTTTCCGCGTGGGGCAGGCTGTTATCGCACCAGAAGCTGAACTCGTCGACCCCCAGTTCCTGGTAGTACTTGATGCGCGGGATGATTTCTTCGGGGGTGCCGATCATCGCGGTCCTGTGCAGGCTGTCCAGCTGGAACTCCGGACGCTCGGCGAACTTCTCTTCCGGGCTCGGTTCCAGGAAGCCGTTGACCGGCGTCGTCTTGTTGCCGAACCAGGCGTCGAAGGTGCGGTAGAAACGCGAGATGGCCTTGGCCCCGACTTTCCAGCCCTCTGGATCGTCGACCGCGTGGACGTGGGTGTGACGCAGCACCATCAATTGCGGGCGCGGCACGTCCGGGTTGTTGTCCAGGGCGGTCTGGAACTTGTTCTTCAGGTCGAGGACTTCTTCGTCGCCTTTCATCAGCGGCGTGACCATGACGTTACAGCCGTTGGCCACCGCGAAGTTGTGGGAATCCGGGTCGCGGGCGGCGATCCACATCGGCGGGTTGGGCTTCTGGATCGGCTTGGGCACGCTGGTGGACGTCGGGAATTTCCAGATATCGCCGTCGTGGGCGTAATCGCCTTGCCACAACGCGCGAACCACTGGAACCATTTCCCGCAGGGCCTGGCCACCGGAGGACGCCGGCATGCCACCGGCCATGCGGTCGAACTCCACCTGGTAGGCGCCGCGGGCCAGGCCGACTTCCATGCGACCGTTACTGATCACGTCGAGCAGGGCGCATTCGCCGGCGACCCGCAGCGGGTGCCAGAACGGCGCGATGATGGTGCCGGCGCCCAGGTGAATGGTGGTGGTCTTGGCGGCCAGGTAGGCCAGCAGCGGCATCGGGCTCGGCGAGATGGTGTATTCCATGGCGTGGTGTTCGCCGATCCAGACGGTGCTGAAACCACCGGCCTCGGCCATCAGGGTCAGTTCGGTCAAGTCTTCGAACAACTGACGGTGGCTGACGCTTTCGTCCCAACGTTCCATGTGCACGAACAGGGAAAACTTCATGACGCTTACCTCGGATCTTTTGTTGTCGGCCGGTCGACTGCGGGCCTGTTGGTTATTGGTATACCATAATACGAATAGACAGCAAAATGTTTCTTGGCTAGACCGGTTCTGGTGTCAGTAAGTCAAAGATAGAACCTGTGATGAGAGGGCTTGCGACAGGCAAGCCCTCTCATCACAGTCAGGCCAGAACGGGCAGGGCGCCCATCTTGCCGTGGCAATACACCAGTGGCCCGGCGTTGTGATGCGGCACTATCAGGTTCTTCACCGCACCGACCATGATCGCGTGGTCGCCGCCTTCATATTCGCGCCACAGTTCGCACTCGATGACCGCCGTGGCGTTAGCCAGAATCGGGTTGCCCAGCTCACTCAAGGTCCATTCGATGCCCTGGGCCTTGTCCTTGCCTTTGCGCGCGAAGGCATAGGCCTCGCTCTGCTGGCCGCCGGACAGGACGTGGATGGCAAAGCGTTTGTTCTTGATCAATACGGGGTAGGAGTCGGAACTGTAGTTGGGGCAGAACAGCACCAGGGCCGGGTCCATGGACAGCGAACTGAAGGCGCTGGCGGTCAGGCCGACGATCTGGCCGTCGTCATCGAGCGTGGTGATCACGGTCACGCCGGACGGAAACGAACCCATCACTTGTTTGTAGATGGCGGCATCGATCATGGGACGGTCCTCTGGCGGTGTGGCGCGGGTTTTTATGTGTTTGTAGGTCTGATGGTATACCGTAATACATAGTTTGCAAGGGCTTTTTCAATGACCCGATAAACGTGAGCATCAGGTCGTTAGGCCAGTAAATACGGGCCTTTACGCCAGACAGCGCTTGCGCTCATCCAGCAGAATTGCGCATCAGATGCCCGATAAAAGTGCGGATCAGCCTTGTGCAAAGTTTGGAATACCATAATATGGTCGGCATCTGAGGGGTAGCCGTAGAGCTCCCCCGGTTTGGCTTCGTACAACTATAAGATCAGACAAACTCGAGTTCATTCATATGTCCCAGACGTCCCGGCAAGACCCCCTGATCGAGAATCACACGGTCGATTACGTCCCACTCGCAGAGCGCCACGGGAAGGCCCGCGATCTATTCACCCTATGGTTCAGCACCAACATTGCCCCGCTGCCCATCGTCACCGGCGCCATGGTGGTTCAGGTGTTCCACCTTGATCTGTTCTGGGGGCTGCTGGCGATCGCGCTGGGGCACATGATCGGCGGCCTGGTGATTGCCCTGGCGTCGGCCCAGGGCCCGCGGATGGGGATTCCGCAGATGGTGCAGAGTCGCGGGCAGTTCGGCCGTTATGGCGCGCTGCTGATCGTGTTCTTTGCGGCGCTGATCTACATCGGTTTTTTCATCTCCAACATTGTCCTTGCCGGTAAATCGATCGTCGGTATCGCGCCGTCGGTGCCGGTGCCAGCGAGTATCCTCATCGGCGCCTTGAGCGCTACGGCGATCGGGGTGATCGGCTACCGCTTCATCCACATCCTCAACCGCATCGGCACCTGGGTCATGGGCAGCGCCTTGCTGGCCGGGTTCCTCTACATCTTCGCCCATGACCTGCCGGCGGACTTCTTCAGTCGCGGCGGTTTCAACCTGTCCGGCTGGCTGGCGACGGTGTCGTTGGGGATCATCTGGCAGATCAGTTTCTCGCCCTATGTGTCGGACTATTCGCGCTACCTGCCGGCGGATATCGGCATCGCCAAACCGTTCTGGGCCACTTACCTGGGCGCGACCCTGGGCACTATCCTGTCGTTCACCTTCGGTGCGGTAGCCGTATTGGCGACTCCGGAAGGCACCGAGGCGATGGCTGCGGTCAAGCAGTCCACGGGCTGGTTGGGGCCGATTCTGATGGTGCTGTTCCTGCTCAATATCATCAGCCACAACGCCTTGAATCTGTATGGCGCGGTGCTGTCGATCATCACCTCGATCCAGACCTTCGCCAGCCAGTGGACGCCGAGCATCAAGGTGCGGGTGGTGTTGTCGAGCCTGGTGCTGGCGGGCTGCTGCGTGGTGGCGCTGGGCGCTTCGGCGGACTTCATTTCGCAGTTCATCGGCTTGATTCTGGCGCTGTTGCTGGTGCTGGTGCCTTGGGCTTCGATCAACCTGATCGATTTCTACCTGATCAAGCGCGGCAGCTATGACATCGCCTCGATCTTCCGGGCGGATGGCGGGATTTACGGGCGGTTCAATCTGCATGCGATCATGGCGTATTTCATCGGGATTATCGTGCAGTTGCCGTTTGCCAATACGTCGTTGTATGTCGGGCCCTATGCCAATTTGATCGAAGGGGCTGACTTGTCTTGGCTGGTGGGGTTGGTGGTGACTTGTCCGCTGTACTACTGCCTGGCGACGCGTGGGCAGGCTCAAGATCTCAAGGCCGCCAGACTCGGTTATACCGACTGATCGAAGCGTGTCTGAAATGCTCCGGAATCATTGTGGGAGCGAGACCTGCTTGCCGGCGAAGGCAGTCTGGCTGGCAGGTGACCTCTGTTTTTTGACCGAGTACATATCCGTTTCTGTGGTCATGGCGACTTAGGGTTCCGCCCTTACGGCGGGTCACTTGGAAAAGCCCCAAGTAACCAAGGGCTCTTGCCCCTTTCGTTCGGTGCCTCGCTAGTGCTCGGCATGCCCTCGCTCCGGTCCTGCTCCGTGGGCCCGCCGCCATCGGCCATCCATGGCCGGGGGCGGCTAACCCGGCATCCATGCCGGGTTGCCCACTGCGCAGAACCTGCGCTCGGCCTCTCGAGGGGGCGTACACCGCAACAGCCAAAGCGAGGCGGCCTGCCAGCCGACCTGGCTCTCAGGTCCGCATGCAATCCAAACTGTGGGAGCGAGCTTGCTCGCGATGAGGCCGGTACATTCAACATTGATGTTGACTGTCACGCCGCCATCGCGAGCAAGCTCGCACACGTTGGATCTATGCCAGTCACAGGAATTGTGCGCGCCCCGATTACCTGCAGGCGCTGGCTTGTCGGATCGTCGCACCGCAGCGAAGGCGTTCTTCCAGACGAAAAAAATGTTGCCTGACCCACCGCATTCGCTGGCAAGCCAGCTCCTACAGGGTCTTGCGCCAGTCTTCAATGCCGAGCCTGGCACGATCCCTGGTAGGCGCTGGCTTGCCAGCGAAAGCGTCCTTCCAGACGAAAAAATGTTGCCTGACCCACCACATTCGCTGGCAAGCCAGCTCCTACAACTCTTGCGGCCAGTCTTCAAACCCACACAAATCCCGAATCCGGCGTATCGCTTCGCTCTTCACCACTCAACAGGCCGAGCGTTAGCTCGCCTGCAGCTTTTGATCTTGATGCACCGCCCCCTCGAGAGGCCGAGTGGAGGTTCTGCGTAGTGGGCAACCCGGCATGGATGCCGGGTTAGCCGCGCACGGCCATGGATGGCCGATCGCGGCGGGCCCACGGAGCAGGACCGGAGCGAG
>Ga0213829_1001801_pt1 | contig 14718 bp, 13 predicted proteins | sample MC6MC0896MG_FD_180665 | JGI IMG/M metagenome (GOLD analysis project Ga0213829, IMG submission 180665) | Enriched soil aggregate microbial communities from Iowa State University, Ames, United States - MC6-MC0896-MG | ecosystem: Environmental > Terrestrial > Soil > Unclassified | place: USA: Iowa...
CGTAACAGCAGGAACTGGTCGGAACTACAGAACTATATCCGCTACAGAGGTGTGGAAATGCAGTTTAAATACAGATCTGGTTCGGATGAGGTTCAGGGCATTTCGTTCAGCAAGAACGGACAGACATTTCGGGGATCGACCATTGATCGATCTTTAAGCTTTGGCCAGATCGACAGGGCTTTAAATGGGATCGATAACATTATGGAACAAACCCATCGGATGGAAAACAATGTTTCGACAGATCGGTCTATGGACACAAATATCGGGGAGACCATAGGTTACTTAACATCCGCTTTATTTTCGATCCCTGCAATTGCACCGGAGCAGGAAGATCCATTTATCAAGAAGAGAAAAAAGAATGAAAATTACAGGTTAAAACGTTAAGAATATGCGCACAGAATTAGAAAACTTACAGCAACAGGTGAACACTTTAGAGGAGAATACAGACCTTATTACGCAGGATATCGTACGGATCATGCCGACAATTGTATCCCTGCTTTCCGAAAACGAGAAGAATATGAAGGAATTTCATGATATACGCGCAAAGGATCAGGAGCTGTTACGCCAGATACAGACTTTTATGAAGCGTGAAAATGATGTGCTGTCAAGGATCGTTAAGGATTATGGCTCCTTGCAGAATCTGGCTATTCAGATTGCAGATGCCACAGGACAAGAGGTCAACAGATTGGTTGATAAGGAAAAAGAGATTGCTTCAAAGCTCTCAGAAATCCCTGATCAGGTCGATGTAAGACACCATTATGGGATTGATCTGAAATCCACTCCGATAATTATTATAATGATAATATTTTCAGTCATTATCTCACTGGGATTAGGCGTTCTGTACGAAAAAAATAGACAACTGAACGATAGAAGATCATACGAGATGCGTTACCGTATGATGGAACTGGAACTACCCAATGTTACATCGCATATCGATTCAACGTATTCGATAAACCCCACTAAATTCAATGAGCTGGTCACAAAAAGAGAGCAAAAACAAAAGCTTCAGTTCAATATGGAACAAAAACAGATTGAAATCAACAAATTGATGAAAGGTAATTAAGAAAATCAACATAGTACAGTAGAGACCCTACAGATCTGATTAAATGAAAGATCAACGGGGGTTCTCTCGTAACAATGAAGTTGTCCGCGATTTATTTCAAAATTCCGTAAGCCATTATTAACTTTACAAATTACCTGAAGTTTACAGAGAATTTTATTTACTTCGAACAAGCTTTATACATTCGTTAAGAAACCGCTCACATCTTTCGTCGTAACGATAAGCTTCATCCCAACCAACCATGGACCAACCCTGATATCGCGTATCTTTTACAGTTTGCGCAAATTCATCGAATAGCGATTTTTCTTCTTCGGTATTACGTGGAAAGATATCGTTTGGAAATTGCCATAAACTAGCACACAGACTGAACAAATGTTTTAGATTGTATTGGTATGGCGTATAGTCATAAAAATATTCTAGTAAACCCAAACATGCTTGTTCAATAGCTTGATTATAAAGAAGTACTTTAATTTCAACCTCTTCGGACTGATCTATCGCTTTACCTCCATTGTAGAAGCCACTTGCGTTATTTTCTCTTTGGTACCATTTTGTCTTCGCCTCTTTCATTTCGTCTTGAGTACGCTCTCCATTGTGTTTATGAAATTCCCACTTCAATAAATTGATCTCCATACCATGAAGCGGATCTAAATATTGCAAAGACCGATGAAAGAATGGACTATTTTTGTCCAATTGTTTTTGTGTTTGATCTCGAGTGAAAGAAAGCAATAAAACGGAAACTTCCAATTCTTTATTTATCGAAGCTTGAATATTACCTATTGTCTCCCGAATATCTTTTTCGCTAACAATTAACAAACCGAAGGAGTAATCATAAATGTCAGTATTTGAAGGTTTATTAATACCATTGATGACAAATGATCTCGTTCGCTGACCAACTAGATAGATGCCTTGTATGTCAATTGTATTATTCAAACGAGTAATAATCAATTCCAACTTCTTATCAGCAGTGCTTTTGTAGACATCATATTCTGGCTTCATAGTATCGTCATTAGAAATGCTTCGTAACGACTTTTCTTGACTTTCGACACGGTCTTCTAATTTTTCTTTCGGATAATCGACCTCAAAAAGGTAGTTTTTAAAATTCGTCACGGAATCCTCAAACATCGTGTCTGTGATCTGCATGAAGTTTTCCATCCGTTCTTCCAGCTTCAGTAGAATATCAAGATCCACGTCAAAATCATCTTCATAGCGTGCCGCCCGATATACCTTCTCTAAAAATTGAAGGAGAAGTTCATCTTCTGGCTTGCCTTCTCTAAATATAGTGGCTAGTGATGGTGCCATTCTAACCAGATAACGATGGTGAGACCTTATAGAGTGCGTTGCGCGCTCCTTTCCCATGACCATAATCTCCATGCATCTATACCGCAACTCAAATACCTGATGCAGCATAAATCCTGCGTGTGAAAGCGATCCTCGCTCTTTGAAATAATAGTACCCTTCTTTAAACTCATTAATTTTATGATTTTCACGCGCAAATAATTCGTTGACCGAATCCAGCGTACTTTCATAGGAATGCCCTTCAGGGTATAGCTCGAATTTTGACGATGGATTTTGATAAATAAGTTTGTCTGGGTGGCAGGTCATGTGTAAGTATAAGTTCCCATCGATAAGCTTACTTTGTACCTGAAACGCTACCAATGTGACATGATGAAATTTCGGATAGTCTTTTAAGGACATTTTAATCTGGGGATCTAGTTCGCCTACAGATTTATGCTCCTTGTTGGATAATAGGATAACCAACTCGTAGAAAGGAACATCAACCGCATAGTAGGTATTCAGGAAGATCCTATCAATATTGTATTTGCTTGCTAGGATCAAAATGATGCTATTCAAATCAGTCTGATCATTTTTATTTTTAATTTCCATAACTCATATATTTTCGGTTTCATTTTCTACTTTTTGTAATTCTGTCTGATTTTTATGATCTAATATTGGTGGATAGCATACACCTTCATTCTTGGTTCTACGTCTTCGCAGGTCCAAAACGATTAGGGTTAACACATCCAAAACTTTCAGTAGTCTTTCTCTTGTGGCAACTTCCTCTTTGTCTAAATCTTTATATTTTTCGGAATATTTGCCCTCTAGATAGGTCATGATTCTGCTTACAACCATGTATATCTCTTCACGTACATCAACGCCATAAAATAATTTTGACAGAGTCTTTGGAATGTTTTTTTGCCCTTTCTTGCTTAAGCTCTTCGGTTTCCAAGTTGCTATATCGGCTTCTGGAATAGGGCAGCGCAAAAAGTCTATTTTGTCCGGGTCAAGCCAGTTTTCAGGGAAATAATCTGTTTGTAAGAACATCCATCCGGTTTGGAGCAACCACCTCAAAACGTATCGCAGGTCACGAGTAGTTAATACTATGGTGCCTCTTTCACAGGAACATGTGGGATACAAATACAAAATACTTTGTCTAATGTTACTGTAACTTTGTTCATAGAAAACATCGCCAGTCATTTCGAAAGGGTTTGCACTTTGATAGCCATTTATATAATCCGATCCTAAATAATCAACTATTAAGTGTTTGTTCGGTGGTGGATAATTAATGGCCGACCAGTGGTAAGCGACATAACAAGCTTCACGTAGTTTTAAGAGTTGTTCGTAAGTTTTTAAAGGTGCGTAGTCGCCACCACTTTCGAAGATAGCTTCATTCTCATTTATACATCTTTTCCAATCATCTAATAAGTTCAGCCAAGAAGACAGATCCATTTCGGAGAAAAAATTCTCAAATGCGATCACAAAATTTTGAATCTCTTCTCGTGTTAACTGAGCGAAATTGGAATCGAAATGCGCTACATGATGATTGAGCTTTTCGTCTTCGCGAGGTCGATATTTTTCTAAACAGCGATAAGGGTTTGGTAGCCATTGGATATCTATCCAATCTTCTTCATACATTAATCGCTTTTTATGATGCAAAAAATAATGGCATCCCTTAACCATTAAGATGATGTTATCTAAATGATCAATTATGTATTCCTCTTTTGTTTCTCCTGTATTGTTTTGAGATGTGAGAATAACGAGGATGTCCCATAGCTTTTTCTTGAAAGATCCATAAGTGCCATATTGAATGGATTCAAGTATTCCTCCTTCGATTAGATACCATCGAATGTCCCACTCATCTTCTGGTTTTTTTAAATATGCATTGTTCATATTTGATAATTTTAAATTTTTATTTTATCACCGACATTGATTTGTCTTAATGCACAGCCTTCATCTAACTGCAATATTTTCATTCTCGGATTACCCCTGTAGTCCATTTTACTGCGTCCGAACAATCCGAACTCTAGCTCTTCTTCTAACCATATAGAGGCCTTAGCCTCGTCGTGGACGTGTACATTTCCTTCGGAAGCTTCCAGTTCCGATCCATCATAAACACCTCGCTGATGCGCCAAGACACGTGAGAAAATTGTTTCGCCGGACAATTTTGCATATGCATTTTTTATCACGGTACAATCGAGTGAAAAAGCGTCTACGGTTATATCCAGATTTCCTTCTCTTACGATTATACCCATATTTTGTAGGGTGAGTGTCTCTAATGATCGGACAAAGCATTTATCCAGCATCTGCAATCCTGTCAAGATTTTATAGGTGATGGTTATCTGCGGATAATAATCGTGTAGTAACAGATAACCGTAATATTCAGGCTTCGTGTATAAGACTAATTGATCGTTGAGGATAGATATATTGACCCAATTCGCTTTTTCTCCGCTTTCGTCGATGGAGAAAGACGGTTGTTCGCCATGTGATAGTTTAATCGTACAGCGAGTTTGTATAATTATGTTGTTAAAATCATTCATGCTTTTTCAGTTAATATTCATTAAGTGTTGATATATCCCCTTTAGCTCTATCTCTTTTGTTAAACCATCGTCTGAACCAATGCTGCATATACATGTGGTTGCTTTTCCAAAAGAGTTTCATGTCCTCGTGATCCATGCCGTCTATTGTTTTACGTATTTTTCGGTCAGCTTTTAGTTCGTCAAACATCTGATTAATTTGCTTTTTAGTATACACAGGCTGCCCATATTTGCAGGCGAGAAAGAACTTCTTTGCAGTTTTGCGTTGTGTATTTGAAGCCGTGTTATGGTGTGAGTAACTTAACATCCACATAAAATCGTTTAACAGTTTTTCGACCTTCACATCCAGTATGGCACACAACATTCTGAAATTTGATGGAATATCCAATTTTACCTCTCTGACTTTACTGGAATACATTTCATCGACTTCAGCATACTTGTGATACATGTCCACGGTTACAACCTTGGGATTCTTTTTCTTCTTCATATCAATTTATTTTGGTTTACACAAATGAACACAGCATCATCCACGTACCGAACCAAAACAGCTTGTATAAAACCAATAGCCTTTGTATTCTACAACGGTATCCTTGTTTTGGACTATCTCAAGATATTTCGTATCTTGAACGCTGAATATTTGTTAACTTTGGACTTATGAGTACAACCAACACGACAAACCATATAGGAAGAAAAATCAGCCGTATCCGCGAACTGCGTGGCATGAAGCAGGAAGCTTTAGCTATCGAATTGGGCGTTAGTCAGCAGACCGTATCCAATATCGAGAAAAGTGCCGCTATTGAAGCGGATTTATTGGCACAGGTAGCCGAAATATTAGGTGTTACTCCAGAAGCTATTGAGAATTTTAGCGAAGAGGCTGTGTTTAACTTCTTTAACAGTTTTCACGACAGCAGTTCCAATAATGGTGCTATTTATGCGACTGGTTGTACTTTCAATCCCCTTGATAAACTTATGGAAGCTCAAAAAGAAAATAAAAAGCTCTACGAGCGTCTTTTAGAAGCGGAAAAATCTAAGGTAGAATACTTGGAGAGGTTGTTGAAGGATAAGTAGATTAACATAATTATTATATAAAAGTGTTCATTAAAAAGGTGTGTTCATTCCTACTGAACACACCTTTTTAATGAACGAGAAATGTTTTATAAAAGTTCGAAAGTGCTGTTTTATCAACAAAGTTATCTTCCCAATGCCTTACGACGTTCGATTTCAGCCTGTAGACTTTGGAACCAAGCTTGGTAAACCTGGGGCTCATAGATCATTTGTTCTTTTGTATCCTTATTGACTTGACCCCAGTAACCGCTGCGGCTTGACTCAGCACCCTCATACAAGGTGATCTTCACTTCCGTCACGGCTTCGTTTACCCCTTCTACATAAAACATAGCTTTGGATGTATTCGCGTCTTTGGAACTGCCCCATAAGGCGCGCTGCATATTCGCGTTTTTATTTTCTATACGCTTGCTGGCGTTGATTAGACCTGTTTCTTTATCGGCGCGATCTACGATGTAGCTTTCCGACTGTAACAGACTGATAACCGATTTAAATACGAGATCTTGGTCAGATTCGAACTGTTTGGTGGTCATCATCTTTACTTCTGCAGGTGATCTGGTAATCATCTGTGTAGCACAAGAATTTAATAGCGCGACGGCACACAATAGGGTAATAATTTTCTTCATTTTGATATATTATAAGTTAATAAGCGGTGGACACGACGGAATAATCCGCAACAATATCGTTTTCATCAAACGTGATAATCAGGTCAAAAGATTTGCTGCTACTGCTTTGGCTAGCGCGTTGCCCGGCAAAGAAATCGGTTGATCCCGCTTTATGCTCGACAGACATCTTATTGTAGCTCCAGACTTCACGGTCGGATTTGTTTTTTGAAACGAGATTTGGCGAACCGAATAGTTTAAGGATTACGTCTTGTGTTGTTTCCCCTTTGACGACTTTGCTTTTGACCACACCCATGGTCAGGTTGCTTTTTTCAGCAGTTCCTTCGGTGCCGTATTTATAGCTGTTACATGCACCCAACGTTAAAATTAATAATCCAGAAAGCAGTGTTTTATACATAGTTAAAAATTTTGGCAAACATATCCAGTTTATTCAAGTAAACTTTACGGGTTACCGTAAGGAATACAAAAGCTGGATGATTAAACTTGCCACAAAGTAAATGATGTCCTGTGCAGTGGACATACACAGGTTTGCAATCAACTGTGCACATACAATGCACATAAAAATTTTATCTTTGTATAGACCAATAAATTAGTCAATGGCCACCAACAAACATGCAGTGATCCGATACGAAGCCTTAGACAGGTGCTTCTCCAATAAAGGGCGTAAGTTTTTTATCGACGACCTGATCCGATATGTATCCGAGGCGTTAACGGACTATACAGGCAAAGATTCTTCTATTTCCCGCAGGCAGATATTGAAAGACATGGACTTTATGCGCAGCGAAACAGGTTTCCGTGCGCCGGTAGAACCTTACAAAGAAGGTAAAAAGACATACTACCGTTACTCGGACAAGAACTATTCATTAGCTATGCAGCAGATCAATCCAATCGAAGCCGATCTACTAAAAACGACACTGGATATGTTAGGTAGATTTAAAGGTTTGCCTCAGTTTGACTTTGTCCAAGAACTGGCGTTAAAACTCAAAAAGAGTTTTCAACTGGAAGATCTGGACGAATGTATTTTTTTCGATCAAAATGAATACCTCAAGAACCTCTATCTTTTAGGCGATTTGCTTAAATTCATACAGCAGAAACGTGTATTACGCGTGGAGTACAAATCGTTCAACCAAGATAAAGAAGAGGCTTTTTTGATTCATCCGTACTTTTTGAAACAATATAACAAACGATGGTTTCTCTTCGGACAGCGTGATGGCTTCGACTCCTGGACAAATCTCGCTCTTGATCGCATGATCGCTTTTGAAGCAGCAGAAGGCATCACATTTATTCCTCCGATGGAAACACACGATAGCTATTTCGAGGATATTATTGGCGTAAGTAAACCTATAGATGCAGTATGCCAGTTCATCAAAATAAAAATTGATAAGTCACTTTGGCCATATATTGACTCCAAACCTTTACATCCCTCTCAAACCGTAATGGAGCGAACAGAAAAGTACACAACGATTCAGTTGGAGGTAGTTCCCAATTATGAATTTTATGCCCAGGTGCTGGGGCTTGGGTCTGCAGTTGAGATCGTAGGGCCAATGGAGGTACGAGCTGTAATTCGTCAAAAACTCGAAGAGAATGTTAAGAGATATGTGGGATAATATCAGCTGTGCACATTGGGTGCACAGATTGCTTAGACCTTTGTTTTGATAAATAAAATATACAAGCATATAAACAGTAAAATTATGAATAAGAATTACGGCCAACTAATCGGCAATGTCCAGAGAAGATCGAACCCAGAAAATGTAGTGTTAGAAAAGGCTTTTTCAGATGAGCTATCTGCTCTTCAATACAATGATGTTTTGAGGTATATTACATTAGCAATGAATGGCGTAGAACTTTCCTACACGGAAAGGAGTAAAGAGGCTGGCGAAAGAGTTAAAGGTCATTTAAAAGAAACACTTTCTGATGTTATTTATAAATACCAAGGATCGGTAATGACAAATACACACATCAAGGGAAGTAGTGATATTGATTTACTCGTCATTAGCGATAAGTTCCACACGTTTGATCGTGACGGTATTGAAAAAGCACTATCCGATTATAACCAAACAATCTACCTGAGAGACTCCCAAATTAGTAGCTTGAAAAGTCAACTGCAAGGAGGCGGTTACGGTACGGCTCTTCAGGATTTACGGGAAAATCGTTTAAAATCAGAATCTAAGCTAAAAGATAAGTATGACCTCTGCGATATTACTCGTCCTAAATCAATTAAGATAACGAACCTCCATTTGAAGCGTGATGTAGATATCGTCATAGCAAACTGGTATGACGACGTAAAATCTGTAATCAATGACAAAAGCGATGACTATCGTGGAATTCAAGTTTACGACAAACAGGCACATGCAAAAGGAGATGTCGACTATCCATTTTTAAGTATAAAGCGTATTAACGAGCGAAGTGCCGATACGCAAGGCCGATTGAAAAAAATGATTCGCTTTTTGAAGAACGTTAAAGCTGATAGCGATAAGGAAATTGAACTAAGTAGCTTTGATTTTAATGCTATCTGCTACGACATAAATGTCAGCACATACAAGGACTTAAATAAGTATATGCTTGTAACCGTGGTTCTAAACCAACTAAATAAGCTTGCGACTGACCCACATTCGGCAAATAATTTAACTTCAGTAGACGGGCGAGAGTATATCTTTAGAAATAACCCCCGAAAATTACAATCCTTAAGGAACTTGATGAGTGAAGTAAGCCTAATTTTATCTGATTTAAAAATCCAGTTGTAAGATGAGAAAGAAGAAAATATTTATCGGCTCTTCAAGTGAAGAACTCGATTTAGCAAATGCAGCGAAAGCTATTTTGGAATTTGAAAAGGAATTCGAAGTAACAGTTTGGAACGAACAGATGTGGGATCGGGCCGTTTTTAAACTGAACAATAATTACCTTAACGACCTAATCAGAGCGACCCTACAGTTTGATTTTGGGATTTTGATAGGTACAAAAGACGATAAAGTCGAGGTTAGAGGCGAAGAGTATTTGCAGCCTAGAGATAATATATTATTTGAACTGGGGTTATTCATCGGGAGACTGGGGCTGAATAATTGTGCGTTCTTAATAGATCAGGATATCAAAGTCCTATCAGATATTAAGGGTGTATCACTTGCCCGTTTCGAACGGGGGGAAATGGATACATTTACTAGCGCAATTAATCAAGTGAAGAGCTTGTTCAAAAGCCAAATGGACGCAGGAATAAACTTTTTCCCGTCCTCTACATTGGCTGCTGTGTATTATGAGAATTTTGTAAAGCCGACCTGCTTACACATTATCCAAAATAACGGAATCCAAAATGACGAGGTCAAGTTTGAAGATTGCAATATAAAGATTATCATCCCAGAGCGATTAACATCCGATGTCAATAGCCAGTTTCAAACGTTAAAGAAGAAGTTTCAGACGAAGAAATTGACTTTTGAATATATGGGTAGACCAAGACACATTGATGTAGAGGTACTAGTGAAAGACGGCAAGCTGTTCGTTATCGATTTTCCAACGGTTTTATCTGGAATCAATTATGCGATTTCCAATTTACTACCGCATGATTTTAATGCTATGTCGGAGGATTACGACGCTATTTTGAACAGAGAGTTCGAGCGGTTTGTATATACATTAAATAAACTAGCTTTGAGAGACGGGTATAATGACTTGATCAATGTCATTAACGAAAAAAGTATTAAGTAATTATTTCAATTGCCAATTGATGAACATCGGTAAAAGAAGAGCGAAGAATAAATGGGCATCCTGTCCAGTTTGCAACGAAGAACTATCAAAAGATCTTCTGAAATTCTTTCAGCATTTGGATGTGGATCATTATGCTGGGTTTCAATACTTAAATGGACATTTCTTATACTATCAAAATGGAAGACTGTTGGATTTAAAAAAACGAAATACTATTGAGTCTTTCTGTGTCAAGCTGTTGGTTGATCAGGCTGATCAGTTTTTGAAAGGAAAGAGAGGTGAGTCAATCTCAGTGGTCGACAAATGCTCCAGATGTAGAGTCTCGCGTTCGACGTTTACAAAATATACCATTGATAACAAATACGAATTTCTCATCTGTAGAAGGTGTAAAAACAGCCTTTTCAAGACCGGTAATTACGTTAAAATAATATACAACCCGACAGAGCTTGGCAAACGTTAATCCAAACAATGAAAACCTAAACACAAATTGAACATGTCCAATAGCCGCATTTTCCCTATATTTGGTTGCAACTGAAAATATCAATCCAGTAGATAATATGGCCAGATCCAATTTCCAATTTTTAGAAGAAGAATATGCCCTGCTTTATAACTTAGCACAGGCTGCCGAGTATAACCTATATCAAGATCCAGCTACGTCCTTGTTTAAATTGAGGCAGTATGGAGAATATATGGCCAAGCAGATATTCGAAACCTACGGAATGGAATTGCCGGAAGATACGAAATTTCAGAACCTTGTATATGTTCTGAGAAATCAAGGTATTCTTCCAAGTAATGTGATCGACCATTTTACCATTCTTCGTAAACAAGGCAATGACGCTGTCCATGAATATACAGGTACCACAGAAGGGGCTACATCTTCACTGTTTTCGGCTTTTAAGTTAGGGAAATGGTTTTATGAGTCATACTCCGTAAAAAATAGAGATATTTCTGCATTTCGTTTCAGCAAACCGGAAAACCTGGATACCCGGTATGCCCTACACATCCTAGAGGAAGAAAATAAGGTCTTAAAGCAACAATATGAACAGGCCATTGTAGCGCATAAACCAGTCAGTGCAGAAGAGAAACAAGCATTTACAGAACGTGCTAAACGATCTGCGAACAAGCTTGATATGGATGAGGCGCAGACACGTGAGCTTATTGATGTTAATCTACGCAAGATGGGATGGGAGGCAGATACCAAATCGCTAAATGCTAAAATCCATAAAACTAAACCAGAAAGAGGCCGTAATATGGCTATTGCAGAATGGCCGGTTAAAGGTGGCTATGCGGACTATGCTCTATTCATTGGGACTAGTCTGTATGCTGTTATCGAAGCTAAAAAGTACGGACAAGATATTTCCACCAATCTCGATCAAAGTAAACGGTATGCATTAAATATTGTACCGCAGGATGGAGTCGATATTTTGGGTGACTGGGATGGCTACAAGGTACCATTCCTTTATTCGACCAATGGAAGGGAATATCTGCAACAGATAGCGACCAAAAGTGGCGTTTGGTATTTGGATGTTCGTCAAAAATATAACAACTCCAGATCTATCAAGGGATTTCACAGTCCGGAGGATTTACAGAAAAAGTTTGAACAGGATATCGCCCTTGCCAATAAAAAACTGGAGGAGAACTCCTTGGATTTCCTACAGCTCAAAACAGGGCTTAGCCTACGTGACTATCAGATTAGGGCAATCCAAGCTGTTGAAAATGTGATTATCCATCATCCTGATATAAACCGTGCTTTACTGGCTATGGCTACTGGAACGGGTAAAACGCGTACCATCATTGGATTGGCTTATCGACTGATACAGACCAACCGTTTCAAACGTATTCTTTTTTTGGTCGATCGCACACTGTTGGCCAAACAGGCCTTAGATGGATTTAAGGATTACAAGGTGGATGATCTCAAAAGCTTTAGTGATATCTACCATATTGACGGACTGAAAACAACCTGGCCCGATATCGACAGCCGCATTCATTTTGCCACCGTGCAAAGTATGGTCAAAAGGCTGTATTACAATGATGTGGAAGATAAAGCCTTGAGCATAGATGCATATGACTGTATTATTGTCGATGAAGCTCACCGTGGATATCTATTAGATAAAGAAATGGATGATGAGGAGATCTATTTCAAGAATCAGGATGATTATGTCAGCAAGTACCGTCAGGTGCTGGATTACTTCGATGCTTTCGCCGTTGGGTTAACGGCCACGCCGGCATTGCATACCACGGAAATTTTCAATAAACCGGTATTCAATTATGGTTTACGGGAAGCGGTGTTAGACGGTTACTTGGTAGATCAGGATCCTCCGATCAAGATTACGACCAAGCTGTCCGAGGAAGGTATTGTCTGGGAGAAGGGTGAAAAACCTACAGTATATGACAAAGAAGGTAATCAAATTGTAGAACTGGAAGAATTGGAGGATGAGCTGAAGTTCGATGTTTCGGGATTCAATAAGCGTGTCATTACCGAGAACTTTAACCGAACGGTATTACATGAACTGGTGAACCATATAGACCCCGATGGTGAAGCGAAGACATTAATCTTTGCGGCCACAGATGAACATGCGGATATGATCGTCAAAATTCTTAAGGAAGTGTTTAACGAAGCGGGTATACCCGTGCCGGATGATGCCGTAGCAAAGATTACGGGTAAAACGGATCAACCGGAAGATAAGGTCAAACGCTACAAGAATGAAAAGTATCCCAATATTGCGGTCACAGTAGATCTATTGACAACAGGTATTGATGTGCCAAAGATATGCAACTTGGTGTTTATGCGCCGTGTCAGATCGCGTATTCTTTATGATCAGATGATCGGCCGTGCTACGCGTCTATGTCCTGAAATAAGTAAGGAAAGCTTTCGGGTATTCGATGCGGTCAACCTCTACGAAAGCATCAAGGACTATACAGAGATGAAGCCCCTTGTCGTCAATCCTTCGACCGATTTCAGTAGATTATGTAGTGAATTCCAGTATATACAATCGGAAGAAAGAGCGGCAGAACAAGTAGAGCAGATTATAGCTAAACTGCAAAGGAAGAAGCGTGCGGCAGGCTTAGATGGGGAGAAGATAAAGTATTTTACCGGATCCGATTCTTTAGATGGTTTTATAGCAAACATCCGGGAAAAGCCAATTAAGGAACAAATTGAATTGTTATCGGAAACGAACGAACTTTGGAAATACTTAGATGAATTTAAGCCGACACCAGGACATCAGTTCTACTCCAATCATGCAGATGTATTGAGAGATGTTACCGTTGGTTACGGCGATTCAGAAAAACCGGAAGACTATATCGAAGGATTCAAGCGGTTTTTGGAGGAACACCAAAATAAGATTGCTGCATTAAGACTCATTGCGACAGCACCCACGCAATTAAAGCGCAGCGATTTGAAAGAACTGATTTTATTGTTGGACACCAAAGGATATACACTTCGAACGCTACGTGAAGCGTGGAAAAACGCTAACAGGCAAGATGTAGCGGCAGATATTATTGCCTATATCCGTACATTGATGCTAGGATCAGCTTTGGTTAGCAGAGAAGATCGCGTGAAACAGGCATTTGAAAAATTGTACTATGACCAAAGCTGGACCGTGCCTCAAAAGAATCTTCTTCAACGCATTGAGAAGCAAATGATCGCCGAGGCTATAGTCACGGTAGAAGATTTGGACAAGGAACCTTTTGACGAGATGGGTGGTTTTGAACGGATCAATAAAAGATTCGAGAATAAATTGCCGGATATCCTACAAAAAATCAACACGTATATGTATAACGGAAATCAAACTGCATAAGACGATTAATATCTTCTTGAGTTAGGTCGAAAGATTATGATCAATAAAATAAAAAACACACCAAATAAATGAGCGCAGAAGAAATTGCACAAAAACTATGGAACCTCTGTAATGTCCTCCGTGACGATGGAGTAACCTATCACCAATATTTAAACGAACTGACATATATTCTGTTCCTCAAACTATCTGAGGTCCGGAATTTCGATGAGGAAATACCCGAAGACTACCGCTGGGAGAAGTTCAAATCTATTAAAGACAATAAAGAATTGTACGATACCTATCGCGAGTTGTTGGCGACCATCTCTGCAAAGACCGAGAATGCGACGATTAAGGAAATCTACACCAATGCATCAAGCATGCTACGTAAGCCTGTCAATCTACGCACATTGGTGACAGCCATTGACGGTATCGATTGGTTTGAGGATACGGAAAAAGACCAGATAGCGACAATCTACGAGGAACTGTTAGAGAAAAATGCCAACGAAAAGAAATCTGGAGCAGGACAATATTTTACGCCTCGTCCGTTGATCAACGTGATGGTCGATCTTCTGGCTCCCAAGATCGGCGAACGATGGAACGACCCGGCGGCAGGAACTTTTGGCTTTATGATCGCGGCGGATCATTATCTGAAAGAAAAAACGGATAGCTACTTCGCATTAACTGAAAAGGAA
>Ga0213829_1001803_pt1 | contig 14706 bp, 14 predicted proteins | sample MC6MC0896MG_FD_180665 | JGI IMG/M metagenome (GOLD analysis project Ga0213829, IMG submission 180665) | Enriched soil aggregate microbial communities from Iowa State University, Ames, United States - MC6-MC0896-MG | ecosystem: Environmental > Terrestrial > Soil > Unclassified | place: USA: Iowa...
AATTTTACACTGAACCGAAAGTGATTCATGTTGCAATTGGTGACCATCATATTCCTCAGTTCGGAAAAGTAAAGAAATAATACCTTCCTTATACTAGACTTAAGTATTCAAGATTATTAATATAGCAAATCTGGAGGTCACCCTATGGATTTTAATATTATTCGAATTGCCAGAACAATTATTAATGTTAAGGATTTAAATCGTTCACGCGACTTTTATGTAAACGCTTTAGGGTTTATTGAAACGGAGAGTGACGCTGAGCATATTTATCTTAGAGGACTTGAGGAGCATACACACCACAGCTTAGTTTTAAAGAAATCAGATAAGCTGGGGGTCCATGCCCTTGGCTATAAAGTAGCAAAAGAAGAGGATTTAGACAAATTAGCAGCATTTTTTGAATCAAAAGGATTAAAAACAAAATGGTTAGAAGAAGGCAGCCAACATGCAGTAGGCAGAGCCTTACATGTCCATGATGTGTCCGGCATGCCGTTAGAGTTTTTTTGCAAAATGGACGGTGCAGAACGGATGCTACAGCGGTATGATCAATATCGTGGAGCTCGAATTCAACGCATTGACCATGTAAATTGTTCTGTTCCTGATGTTGAAAAAGCCTATCATTTCTTTATCAATGAACTAGGTTTCGCCTGCTCTGAGTATACAGCTACAGAAACTGATCGGATTTGGGCTGCTTGGCTGCATCGTAAACAAGGGGTTCATGACCAGGCCTTTATGAATGGCGAGGGTCCTCGTCTTCATCATATTGGCTTCTGGCTGCCAGATCCAATGGCACTTATCCATTGTTGTGACGTCCTGGCTTCACTTGGTTATGCCGATAATATTGAAAGAGGCCCTGGCCGCCACGGACTTTCAAATGCCTTTTTCCTTTACTTAAGGGACCCAGATGGATATCGAATTGAGCTTTACAATGGCGACTATTTAACTAGTGATCCGGATTTTAAACCGATTCGCTGGGATTTGGATGACCCAAGACGTCAAACCTTTTGGGGACATAAAGCCCCAGATAGCTGGTTTAATGAGACATCACCATTTTTAGATATCGAAACCGGTGAGCGGATTCTGGTTACAGACGCTAAATTAGAAAAAATTAAGCCGGAATTTATTTTATAGCTTTGAAGATGAGGAGTATGGAGGAAAATGAAGGTAGCGTTATCTGCACCATTCTACTCCTCCTTTTTGTTTTATTTTTAAATAAGGGAGAGAGCATCGAATGACCGGTAAAAAAAAGGCTTTATTTATCAATGGAACATGGGTCGAGGCGCAGCAGTACACTTCGCTAACCTCCCCATATTCTGAAGAAGTAATTGGAGAAATTCCCTCTGCTTCCCCGGAAGAAGTAAACCAAGCCATCGAGGCAGCCTGCAGTGCGAAAGAGGTAATGGCAAAAATGCCAGCCCATCAGCGTTCAGCCATCCTTGAAAGATTGGTAGATTTATTGGAAAAACGCTCAGATGAAGGGGCACGGATAATTGCACTGGAAGCAGCTAAGCCTATTTCAACAGCTAAGGATGAAGTTGCCCGAACAATTCAAACCTATAAATTTGCTGCCGAGGAAGCTAAGCGAATCCATGGAGAAACGCTTCCATTAGACGCTGCGCCTGGTGGAGAAAATCGTGTAGCCTACACTGTCCGAGAACCACTTGGGGTGATTGGTGCGATCACTCCATTTAATTTTCCAATGAATTTAGTCGCCCATAAAGTGGGGCCTGCCATCGCCTCTGGTAATACGATTGTATTAAAGCCAGCTTCACAAACACCGCTATCCGCTTATTTCTTAGCTGAGCTTCTACAAGAAGCAGGCTTACCCGCTGGAGCACTTAATGTAATAACTGGAAGCGGGAGAGTGGTCGGGGATAAATTAGTTTCGGATGACCGGATTAAGGCCATTACCTTTACGGGAAGTCCCTCTGTTGGAATTGGTATACGCAATAAAGCGGGATTAAAACGCGTCACCCTCGAACTTGGTTCGAATGCAGCATTGATCGTTGATAAAGGGGTGGATATAGATAGGATTATCTCCCGCTGTGTTAAGGGAGCTTTTTCATTTCAAGGGCAGGTTTGTATTTCCTTACAGCGAATCTATGTTCACGATAGTTTATATGAAACATTTGTGGAAAAATTTGTGGAAGCAACTAGAAATCTTCAAATCGGCAACCCATTAGATCCAAAAACGGATGTGTCGGCACTTATTTCAAAAGGAGATGTTGAACGGACACTTGACTGGATTGAAGAAGCAAAGCAACATGGTGCTGAAATTGCTACTGGGGGAACAGCGGAAGGAAATATTCTTCTTCCAACCGTTTTATTACATGCTGATACCCACTTGAAGGTGTCCTGTCAGGAAGTATTTGCCCCAATCGTCCTAATCAATAAAGTACAAACAGTTGAAGAAGCCTTTGATCTCGTAAATGATTCTCGCTTCGGATTACAGGCAGGGATTTACACGGACAATGTACATACTGCACTTGCTGCAGCCGAAAAACTGCATGTCGGTGGAGTAATGATTAATGATATTCCGACCTTTCGGGTTGACAATATGCCATATGGCGGGGTAAAGGAAAGTGGTACTGGAAGAGAAGGGATAAAATATGCCATTGAGGAAATGACAGAACTTAAATTGGTTGTTTTTAATCGAAATTAGAAATTTATTAGGTAATAAGGAGTGACGAGTTTGAGTAAAGCAAAAATTAGATTTTTTGGTAGCTTACATGAAGAGGAAGTAAACGTAGATGTAGTAAATGCAACCATTGAACTTAAAGGGAAATCATATGACCTCGGACAGCTTTCATTAACTTCACCTGTTTCTGGGACCATCTATGGTACGCTTTTGAATTATAAGGGAGCCCTTAAAGCATTAGAAAATGAAGTCAATGAACCTCCATATAACCAACCGCCAAATGCGCCAATTCTCTACATTAAACCGGTAAATACCATCAATGGATATAATGTACCAATACCTTTACCGTCAGATGTAGCGGAATTAGAGGTTGGTGCCGCACTGGGTATTGTAATCGGCCGTACGGCAACACGGGTGAGTGAGGAACAAGCGCTTGATTATGTTGCAGGCTATACCGTTGTTAATGATGTTACTGTCCCACATAGCAGTTTCTTCCGTCCTGCGATCAGCCAAAAGGCCCGTGATGGATTTTGCCCCGTTGGCCCGTGGGTAATTGAACGGGATGCAATCGAAAATCCTGACGCATTAGAGCTGCGAGTGTATATTAATGGAGAACTAAGGCAAGAAAACACGACGGCAAACCTAATCCGACCTGTAAAGAAGTTGATTGCCGAAGTTACGGAGTTTATGACATTGACAGCTGGTGATACTCTGCTTGTAGGGGTTCCTGAAGGTGCACCATTGGTAAAATCGGGAGATCATGTCTGCATCAAAATCGAAGGTGTCGGAGCATTAGAAAATCGAGTTGTTCATGAACATGAATTAGTGGCTGGGGGTGCAAAATAATGAAACGAGCAAGAGTGGCATATGCTGGGGCTATTCATGGTGCTGTGGAAGTAGACGATCAACTCAAACTTGACGATGGCAGGATAGTTGACGAAAGCGAAGTAATTTGGCTGCCACCGGTTACGCCTAGGACTGTATTTGCTTTGGGCTTGAACTACGCAGATCATGCGAAAGAATTATCATTCAATGCACCAACTGAACCACTAGTTTTCTTAAAAGGACCAAATACGTTCGTTGGTCACATGGCACAAACACTTAGGCCTGCTGACGCCACCTATATGCACTATGAATGTGAACTTGCTGTTGTCATCGGCAGGGAGGCGCGTAATGTAAAGCGTGAATACGCATATGATTATGTTTCGGGTTATACAGTAGCTAATGACTATGCGATCCGTGATTATTTAGAAAATTATTACCGTCCAAATCTCCGAGTAAAAAACCGGGATACCTGTACACCGATTGGACCTTGGTTTGTTGATAAAAAAGACATTGCTGATCCTATGAATCTCACATTAAGAACCTATGTGAATGGGAAATTGACACAGCAAGGGTCAACAAAGGACATGATTTTTGATATTCCATATTTAATTGAGTATTTAAGCGGCTTTATGACACTAAATGATGGGGACATAATCTTAACAGGGACACCTAAAGGGTCCGTAGACACAGTTGTTGGTGACGTTGTAGTGACCGAGGTTGAAGGTATTGGCAGGTTGGTCAATACGATTGTTGGCGACGAAACATTTAACGTCTCTAAACCATTACAACCAGCAGAAAAATTGATTTAATTTATCTCATTAAATATAGCTGTATCACCCATATCGAAAGTTCAGCGGAAAGTTCATAGACTTTCACGCTGTTTTTTTAAAAAGGAGCAAAAATATGCCGCATATTATTGTTGAATATACAGACAACATTAAAACGGAGGCTAATATTTCAAGCCTACTGAAAAAATTGAATATGGTATTAATCTCTAGGAGTAATATATTTCCGATAGGGGGAATTCGTTCGCGCGCCACCCTGCTTCATGATTATTGTGTTGCCGATGGAACAGAGGATGATGCATTTGTCCACGTCATGCTAAAAATCGGCGCAGGGCGTTCGGAGAAGGATAAAAAGGAAACCTGTGATGAATTATTTGAGGTGATTAAAGGACATTTTGCCGAACTATTTGCCAATCGATATTTGGCATTGTCAATGGAACTGGTCGAATTTAGTGAGGGAGGTACCTACAAATATAATAATATTCACAACCGCTATAAGAAATAGGTTTATATTTGGATGTATTATATCATTGAATAATATATGATTTTTATTGAAATCCATTGAAATCATATATGATTTGGGGTAATATATTAGTATGAGAAAAAATAACCAAGACCAATCTATAAGTAAAACACAATATGCCTACGAATTTCTACGTACTCAGATTTTGGAAGGAGACTATGGGCCAGGACAACGCATCATTATTGATCAAGTTGCTAAAGAGCTAGGGGCAAGTACGATCCCGGTTCGTGAGGCCATTCGGCAACTAGAAGTAGATGGTTTAATCCAATACAAACCATATAGTGGTGCAATTGTCAGTGTAATCAATGAAACAGAGTATATTGAAACACTCTCTGTCGTGGCTGTTTTAGACGGATATGCGACAGCTCTTAGTTCTCGAAATATGACAGATGCTCATATTGAGATACTACAAGAGCTGAACAAACAAATGGAAGAGGCCCTTTATCAATTTGAATTTGAACAATTCGGGGTGTTAAATCGCCAATTTCATTCCACTATTTATCAAGAGTGCGGAAATGTATTTTTACAAGAAGAGATTCGTCAAGCACAGCAGCGCTTAGACCGTGTTCGCCGCTCGATCTTTACCTTTGTGCCCCAACGGGCACGTCAATCGATTGAAGAACATGAGAATATCATTCGTCTTATTCAAGAAAAAGCTCCTACCAATAAGATTGAGGAAATGGTTCGTCAGCACAGAATTAATACAATCAATGCCTTTAAAAACAGAATGAATTCGGGCCAAAACAAAATGGAATAACCACTAATCAAGGAAGGAGAGATTTTTTTATATTTATTAGTCAGAAAATAAAGGCAGCCAAGCACTAGTGAAAAAAGTGCTTGGCTGTTTGTCATTTATATCCCCACAATGCCAATTGATGATTGTATGCGTGCCTGGTAAAACCCGTTAATATGAGCATAAAGTATTATGTAATAATATACGATTTTATAAAAAAAATATTGAAATCATATATGATGTAGTATATGATTCTTGTAGGAGCAAAATATCCAAACTAATCCATTAGGAAAATTAATGCTTTTTAATACCGATCCAACTCCAGTCAAAATGGAATAATCATTAAAAAGGAGGGAATAATTTTTTTTGTGAAGATTAGTCAGAAAATAGACTATATTCAAATAATGGATTTTGGAGAAAGTATCAGAAACCTGGCTAAAACTTTAATGTATACAAATGAATGTTAGCGTTTTCATAGCCTATTAAACATTTAATTCAAAATTAAGGGGTGTAACAATGAAAAAATTGATGGTAGCAGTGTTATTTCTCATCAGTATGTTAGCACTAGGCGCATGTAATTCTAGTTCTGAAACTGCCTCTAAAGACAATGGTAAGGATACAAGCTCCGGAACAATTAAAATCGCTGGAATCTTTTCTTCTTCCGGCGGCGCAGCCCCTCTTGGTGAACCGGGACTTGAAACATTAAAAATGGTTGTTGAAAACCAAAATAAAGAGGGCGGAATTAACGGCAAGAAGGTTGAATTAATTACTTATGATGATAAGTCCGACCAAAATGAAGCTGTATTAGCCATGAAAAAGGCGATAACGCAAGATAAGGTTTCCGTTGTTATTGGGGGAACAATTAGTGGAAATGCACTAGCTATGGTTCCTCTGGCGGAGCAAAACAAAGTACCTTTTATTGCTACATCATCAAGTTTTCAAATCTATCAAAAAGAAGATGGTTCGTCACGTGATTGGGTATTTAAGGTACCGCCAAATGACAGCCATGCCGTTGAAAAAATCCTACAATACTTAAAAGATAAAGGTCTAAAAAAGGTTGCCTGGTTAAATGTTTCCAACTCATTTGGAACGGGTGCACATACTGAATTTAAAAAGATGGCATCTAAGTATGGCATAGAAGCAGTGATTGAGGATGAATATGAGGTTACTGTAAAGGATGCAAAGCCGATGCTAACGCGTGTCAAAAAAGAAAATCCAGAAGCAATCATTGTTTGGGGTACAGTTCAGGAGTCCTCCGTAGTTATTAAAAACATTCGTGAACTAGGAATTGAATTACCGATTGTTGGAAGTCATGCTATTGGTTCCGAACAATTAATTAAATTAGCAGGTAATGCCGCGAATGATGTAGCTTTCCCATCTGGGAAACTAATTGTTGCCGACCAATTGAAGGATACAGACCCACAAAAAGAAGTACTTTTAAAATACAAAAAAATGTATGAAGAAAAATACAATAAGGGTGTGAGTTTGTTCGGAGCACATCCTTGGGATGCATTTTTCATGCTTAAAGAAGCAGTTGAAAAGAAGGGAACTGATCCTAAAGGAATTAAAGATTATTTTGAAAATGATTTAGGCGAGTATGTTGGACTCAACGGAATCTTTAAAATTAGCCCGAAAAATCATAATGGATTAACGACAGAAAGCAGCCTTGTAATGGTAAGAATTAAAGATGGAAAGTGGACGTCAGAAGAATAAAAATATCGGTTAATTGAATTAGCGAAGCTTTTATTCGTTGAAAGCTTGATAACTTTTGAGAAAAAAAGTGAATGATGACATATTCACCTTATTTTTAGTAATAAAACGGAGGGATACAATGGAATTTTCAAGCCAGATCATCCAGTTGCTATTTTCCGGATTAACCATCGGATCCATTTATGCATTGATCGCAATTGGCTTTGTCATCATCTACAATGTTACAGGTGTTCTAAATTTAGCCCAAGGTGAATTTGCCATGTTCGGTGCGTTAATCAGTATATCGTTAGTTAAGATGGGGCTGCCTCTTTGGGCAGCCGTTATCTTAAGTATTATGATGGTATTCCTGATTGGCGGCTTGTTCGAAAGGGTAGCAATATACCCGGCAAGAAAAGCGTCAGTACCAACCCTTATTATTATTACGATCGGTGTATCGATTGCCTTTCGAGGAATTGCTATCTTAATCTGGGGAACACAGCCACAGTCATTACAACCGTTTACAGATAATACTCCAATTAAATTTTTGAATGCTGTACTTTTGCCGCAAAATATTTGGGCAATTGGAATATCACTAGTTAGTTTGGTCGTCATGTTCTATCTATTTAACAAAACTTTTATAGGCAAAGCGTTAACTGCCTGTGTAGTTAATCAATTTGCTGCAAGATTAATGGGGATTAAACCGGAAAAAATGTCACTTTTAGCAATCTCAACTAGTGCCGGTTTGGGTGCACTTGCAGGTATTGTTATTGCCCCAATCTCGGGCGCATCATACGACATGGGGATGATGATTGGATTAAAAGCATTCGTTGCCGCTGTCGTTGGAGGATTAACGAACGTCCCGGCTGCAATTGGCGGTGCCTTTCTAATAGGAATTTTAGAATCATTCGCAGAAGGATTATGGTCGTCAGGGTTGAAGGATGTGGTTAGTTTCTCATTATTGTTAATCATCCTATTTGTTAAACCGGAAGGTATATTTGCTAAAGCCTCAGGTAAACGGGTATAAAGGAAGGAGGATACTCTTATGGAAAAAAAAGATCTGAAAAAGGTTTATCATAACAGCTTCATAGGTCTCATCATTCTTCCTATCCTAATTGCTGTTTTGCCTGTTGTAATTCCTTCAAGCTATATCCTAACAATATTTATCATGGTTGGAATCTATGCCCTAGTGTGTAATGGAATGACGATGTTAATTGGATATGCAGGACAAATTTCTTTAGGACACGCTGCATTTTATGGGATAGGTGCATATTCCTCTGCAATCATATCTACAACCTACGGTTTATCACCATGGATTGGGATGATTGTTGGGATGATCATTGCGGGTATCATCGCAATAATCGTCGGAATTCCAACATTTAAATTAAAAGGGCATTACTTAGCCTTAGCAACGTTGGGTTTTGGAATTATTGTTTTTACTTTATTCAAAGAGTTCCGGGAATTAACGGGAGGATCGAATGGTTTTTTCGGTATCCCTTCAATCAATTTATTTGGCTTTGAATTTAATAGTGATCTTCGCTATTTTTATTTAGTTTGGGTGTTTGTATTTATCGGAATAATCTTCTCACGGAATATCATTCATTCAAGAATTGGCAGGGCATTGCGTTCGATTGAAGGAAGTGAGATTGCCTCGGATGCAGTCGGGGTAAACATCATGAAATATAAGCTTCAAGTGTTTGTCTTAAGCGCAATGTTTGCCTCATTAGCAGGGTCACTTTTAGCTCATTATGTATCATTTATCAATCCTGATTTATTTGGTGCAATGACATCTATTTATTTCTTGATTATGGTTATTATCGGCGGATCTAAAAGTATTTGGGGATCGGTAATTGGTGCAGCAACCTACGTATTATTAGGGGAGTTACTGAAACATTTCATGCCCATTTTATTACCGAACAAAGGTGGAGAATTTGAGATTGTCTTTTTTGGAATTTTATTAGTCGTAACACTTATCTATATGCCAAACGGTTTATCTCCGCAATTAGAAAAAATATTTTCAAAGTTTCAAAAGAAAAAAGTTACGATTGAAACTCCGTTGCAGATTAATAAGAAACAGATTGCTTCGGGAGGAGAAAACCAATGAGTGAAGCTAAAACAATATTAAAAGTCGAAAATTTAACGAAACAATTTGGCGGTGTGGTTGCCGTGAGTGATGTTTCTTTCAAAGTTAATAAAGGTGAAATCTTTGCGGTCATCGGACCGAACGGAGCAGGTAAAACAACATTGTTTAATATGATAACAGGTGTCCTGCCTGCCTCGTCCGGTAATGTCTTTTTTGAAGATAAAAATTTAACAAGGAAGAAACCCTACCAAATTGCCCAAGCAGGGATCACAAGAACGTTTCAGAATTTAGAGGTATTTAGTAATATGTCTGTCATCGAAAATGTCATGACAGGCGCTCATTTAACAATGAAAACAAATCTACTGATGGCTGGATTACGATTACCAATGGTTACAAAGGAAGAAGTTAAAATTATGGAAACAGCAATGGCATGCTTGGAGCGGGTAGGCATAGCCGGCTTGGCACATGAATTGGCTATTACATTGCCATATGGGAATCAAAGACTATTAGAAATTGCTCGAGCAGCAGCCTCAGATCCGAAAGTAATTCTATTAGATGAACCGATGGCCGGCTTAAATCCTGAAGAGTCAAGGCAGCTTGTCGATGTAATTTTAAAAATGCGGGAAGAAGGGATGACATTTATTTTCGTCGAACACGATATGGAAACCGTTATGTCCATTTCCGACCGGATTGTCGTCCTTGATAATGGTGTGAAAATTGGTGAGGGGACACCAGAAGAAATCTATCAAAACCCTAAGGTAGTTGCAGCATATTTAGGCGATGAAGAGGAGGAGTATGTTAATGCTTAAAGTAGAAAATCTCCACACCTATCATGGCTTTCTACATGTATTGCAAGGTATTGATTTTGAACTGAATGAAGGTGAATTACTCGCTATCGTCGGCTCAAATGGTGCAGGGAAAAGTACGTTATTAGGAACACTTGCTGGTGTGTATTTACCGAAGGAAGGTTCCATTTATTATAAAGATGAAGATATTACAAAAAACGATGTTCAAAAGGTTGTTTCAAAAGGAATCTGTTTAGTACCGGAACGCCGGCAAATATTTTCATCCCTTAGTGTTAAAGATAATCTTTTATTAGGTGCTTATCATCGGTATCACAAGGACAAGAAAATTATAGAACAGGATTATCAAAATGTGGTGGAGCTGTTTCCACGTTTAAAGCAAATGCTAGACCGCCCTGGTGGTCTACTATCCGGTGGGGAACAACAAATGCTGGCAATTGGGCGAGGTCTGATGGCAAAGCCTAAAGTACTTATGCTTGATGAACCTTCATTGGGATTAGCTCCATTAATTGTCAAAGACATTATGAATATTCTTAAAAGATTAACTCATGATCTTGGAACAACGATTATCCTTGTTGAACAGAATGTCAAGGCGGCATTAAAGGTTGCGGATCGCGGCTGCGTTCTAGCACATGGAAAAATAGAGATTTCCGGAACAGCAAATGAGTTATTAAAAGATCCAAGGGTCCAGGAAGCGTATTTTGGTAAATCAGATAAAACACGTGAAGTGCAGATTGCGAAGTAAAATATCTCTTCGTTTTCGTGACAGGACCCGATTATTATCATGAAGGGTTTCTTGCCCACTATCAGCTTGAATGAGAGTTATACCTATTTAATTCGAAAGAATCTTTATCAAACAGTAATTATCCAAAATTCTATACAAACAGCTTACTAGAAGTATACTGTTTGTAACCCATGATTAAATCCATTAAAAGGGGTTGAATTATATATGAAAGCTGAAGAGCTCCAGCAAATTAAAGGAAAAGTTGAAGAAGGGTATTTGCCCCAGTGGGTGGTAACGGATCCGGAAATATATAAATTGGAACAAGAAAGGATATTTGGGACAACTTGGCTATTTTTAGGACACGAATCAGAATTGAACGAGCCCGGAAGCTATATTACCAGAATGATGGCTGATGATCCAATCCTTTTGATGAAAAACAAGACAGGGGATATAAAAGCTTTTCTTAATTCATGTACCCATAGAGGTACAAGACTTTGCACAGAAGACTTCGGGAAAAAGAAAACGCATACATGCCCATATCATGGGTGGAGCTATAATCTTGATGGTGAACTAATCGGAATTGTTGCCGGCAATAAAGTATACGGTGAAAAAATGGACAAAAGTGAATGGGGGCTTCGTCCAGTTCCGCGAGTAGAAAGTTACCAAGGTATGATTTTTGGAAACCTCGATCATAATGCTGTTTCGTTAGAAGAATATTTAGGTGAAATGAAATGGTATTTTGATATTATGCTAGGACGCAGTGATGGGGGAATGGAAGTAAGAGGCCTCCCCCAGCGCTGGGTAGCAAAAGCTAATTGGAAAATGACCAGTGAAAACTTTGCAGCTGACCCTTACCATGTTCAGACTACTCATAGATCAGCTGTAGAAATGAAGCTTACACCGACTGATCCTTTATATGCTTCATATGGGCATCAAGTTGTTTTATCGAACGGTCATGGAATTAATGTAATTACATCAGCTACTGGAAAATCGGCAAACAAATACCAAGGAATGCCGGAATCTATGTGGCCGATGTTCGAAAAAAATTTAAATAAAGAACAATTAACTGTTTTTTCGAAAGTATCTACCTTTGTTGGTGGGGTATTTCCAAATCTTTCATTTTTAAGTACTTGCAGTGGATCTGAAGGAATAAAACACAATCATATCAATTTTCGAGTATGGCGGCCTGTAGCACCGGATAAAGTGGAAATTTGGGTATGGTATATGATCGATAAAGATCTTCCTGAGGAATACAAAGAAAAATCATATAAAGGCTTTCTTGCTACTTTCGGCGCGGCAGGAACCTTTGAACAAGATGATACGGAAAACTGGTCACGCATCATTGAGGCAAGTCAAGGAAAGATGGCTAGGGACAGAAATTTAAGCTATAACAATGTTGCTAACTATCTTATGGGTTTTGATAATGTGGAGCCAGACGAGAATTTTCCGGGACCGGGTACTGCTTACCCAACGTGCTACACAGACCATGTCGCGAGAAGTATGCACAAATACTGGCTCGAGCTCATAACGAAAGAATCAGGGGGAGAAGGTTGATGGGAACTGATTTGCATTATGAGATTTCGCAATTTCTGTATAAGGAAGCTTATTTACTCGACCGCAGACAATACCGGGAGTGGATTGATCTGCTAGCTGATGATATTAAATATGTAATGCCTTTAAGAGTAACTGTTGATAATAAAAATGAAACAAATTTGATAAACGAAATGACTTATTTTACAGATACTAAAGCAGACATTACCATGAAAGTAGAGAGGCTTTATACGAAATCAGCCTGGGTTGATAATCCAGCTCCTAGACAAAGGCATTTTATCAGCAATGTGATGATAGAACCAACTAGCGTTGCGGATGAATATTGGGTGAGAAGTTATTTTTTATTTAAACGGAGTAGGAGTTCAGAAATAAATACAGAAGAATTATTCGGAGAGCGGGAAGATATCATTCGGAAAGTAAGTGGTGGATGGAAAATTGCCCAGCGTACTGTTTATCCGGATCAGGCTGTATTAACTGTTATGAATTTAAGTATGTTTTTATAATTTTCAACTTAAAACGAACATCATCTAATATGAAAGATGATGTTCGTTTTTTAATTTACTGCCATTTTGCTGATTTAGCTAGCTCAGTGAATGTCTTTTTCAAACAAGTAAAAATTTAACAAGATAGCATTATTTTTTAGTAATATTCTGATAATATAGAATTAAAGTCAATTTTAGAAAGGAGAGGAATTGGTGAATTTCCCTTTCTATATATTTGGTATTCATCCACATCTGTTATTAGAAACTTTAGCTTACTTTATTGGATTTCGGGTGTATTTATACACACGGAATAAAGAACGGATTCCAATGGATAAAGCACTATGGGTGGTTGTCGGTGCCACATTAGGTGCCGCACTAGGTTCAAAGATCCTCTATTGGTTTGAAGACCCAGAAAAGACAATGGAAAATTGGAATAATCTAATTTACCTCATCCAAGGGAAAACGATTGTTGGCGGGTTATTAGGCGGCTTAATTGGTGTGGAAACAGCAAAAAAATGTATTGACTGGACGCGCTCAACTGGTGATGATTTTGTACTGCCATTAGCAGTCGGAATGATGATTGGAAGAATCGGTTGCTTTTTAACAGGTTTAGATGATCATACATATGGTGTTGCAACCTCGTGGATTACTGGTGTTGATTTTGGTGATGGAATTAAGCGCCATCCTACACAGCTATATGAAATATCCTTTTTATTCCTTCTTATTATTGTCCTTTACCATTTTAAAAAGAAACAGATTGGATGGGAAGGGCTTTTATTTCAATTATTTATGCTTAGTTATTTATCATTTCGTTTAATGGTTGATTTTATCAAACCAACCCCGCATCCTTACTGGATCCTCAACAATATCCAAATTGCTAGTTTACTAGGAATCGGGTATTACATTTGGCTTTTATCAAAAAAAGAAAATGATAGAAGGAGAGAAATCCATGCCTAATCGTCCCTATTTATTTTATGAATTAACAAACAGCATTTGTTCCACCTGTTTACGGAAAGTAGAAGCGAAGGTCATTATCGAAAACGAAAGGGTATACTTGGTGAAACGCTGCAAGCAGCATGGGATGGAAAAGGTCTTGATTTCAACAGATGTGGAGTACTATAAATGGTGTCGAGAATTTATCAAGCCTTCGGAAATGCCGTATCGCTGGAACACGCCGATAAAGTACGGCTGCCCCTATGATTGCGGGCTATGCCCCGATCATGAACAGCATAGCTGTTTAACACTTTTAGAAATTACCGAAAGATGTAATTTGAAATGCCCGATATGCTATGCAGAATCATCCCCGCAGAAGGGAAGTTTTCGCAGCTTAGAAAAAATTGAATTTATGCTCGATAATATCATTAAAAATGAACGGTTTGCGGATATCGTTCAAATCAGCGGCGGGGAGCCGACAATACACCCACAATTTTTTGATATACTCGATCTGGCAAAAACAAGACCGATCCGGCATATAATGGTGAATACAAATGGACTACGAATTGCAAATGACAAAGAATTCGTGAAGCGGCTTGCAACCTATTCTCCAGGTTTTGAAATCTATCTTCAATTTGATAGTTTTGAAAAAGAAATATTGGAAGAATTAAGGGGTGTTGACTTAAGAGAAGTTAGACATAAAGCAATTGAGAATTTAAATGAGTACAATATTTCCACTACCCTCGTTGTAACACTTAAGAAGGGACTAAACGATCATGAGATTGGAAAAATTATTCAATATGGCTTGAAACAACATAGTGTCAGAGGGGTTACCTTCCAGCCAATCCAAGCGGCGGGTAGATTGGAAGACTACGATCCATCAACCAATCGCTTAACATTAAGTGAAGTAAGACAAATGATTATCGATCAGTCCAATGTATTT
>Ga0213829_1001811_pt1 | contig 14672 bp, 10 predicted proteins | sample MC6MC0896MG_FD_180665 | JGI IMG/M metagenome (GOLD analysis project Ga0213829, IMG submission 180665) | Enriched soil aggregate microbial communities from Iowa State University, Ames, United States - MC6-MC0896-MG | ecosystem: Environmental > Terrestrial > Soil > Unclassified | place: USA: Iowa...
ATGGTCAAGGACGCGGCCGAACTGGTCGCTGCACTCAAGCAGAAGGGGTTGCTGTAATGACCAAGATCCTCGTTGTCGCTGAACACCACGACGGCAAGCTCAACGCCGCCACCGCCAAGACCGTCAGTGCGGCCGCTGCGATCAGCGGCGCCAGCATCGACGTGCTGGTGCTGGCCGCCGACGCGACCGCAGCCGCCGCTGAAGCAGCGCAGCTGGCCGGCGTCGCCAAGGTGCTGACCGTGACCAACGCCGCCAACGCGCAGGCGCTGGCCCAGGTCCTGGCCCCGCAGATCGCGCAGCTGGCCACCGGCTACACCCACGTGTTCGGCCCCTCCACCACCTTCGGCAAGGACCTGATGCCGTGCGTGGCCGCCCTGCTGGGCGTCAACCAGGTCTCCGACCTGATGACCGTCGAAGGCAGCCACACCTTCAAGCGCCCGATCTATGCGGGCAACGCCATCATCACCGTCGAGGTGCCGGCCGACCAGATCGTGGTCGCCACCGTGCGCGCTGCCTCGTGGCCGGAAGCGGCCAAGGGCGGCAGCGCCTCCGTGGAAGCGGCCAACGTGGATGCGGCCCTGCCGAGCCACACCCGCTTCATCGGCCTGGCCGCCGGCGCGACCGACCGACCCGACCTGCAGAGCGCCAAGCGCGTGGTCTCCGGCGGCCGTGGCGTGGGCTCGGAAGAGAACTTCAAGGTGATCTTCCAGCTCGCCGACAAGCTCGGCGCCGCCGTGGGTGCCTCGCGCGCCGCCGTGGACGCCGGCTATGTGCCGAGCGACCTGCAGGTGGGCCAGACCGGCAAGATCATCTCGCCGGAGCTGTACGTGGCCGTGGGCATCAGCGGTGCCATCCAGCATCTGACCGGGATCAAGGACGCCGGCACCATCGTGGCGATCAACAAGGATCCGGACTCGCCGATCTTCGAGATCGCCGATATCGGCCTGGTGGGCGACCTGTTCACCCTGCTGCCGGAGCTGGAAGCGGCGCTGGGCTGAGCCCGCCCCGCAGGGCGTGATGGCCTCGTCCCTCACGCCCTGCCTCTTTCCGCGGGCCGTCCGGGCCGCGTAAGGTAAGCCCCCCGGGTGGCCACAGCGCTGCCACCGGCCGCCCAGCATGGACGTGATTCGATATGCCCGTACCTTTCCGCCACTGCCTACCGACCGGGGACCTGCGATGATCGTCGGTTCGGGACTGGTGGCCCGAGCGTTCACGCCCCTGTTCGCAGACGACGCAAGAACCGTCATATTCGCCTCCGGGGTCTCCAACTCCAGCGAAACAGACCCGGCCGCCTTCGCGCGCGAGCGTGCCATGCTGGCGCAGTACCTGGCCGGCGACATCACCCGGCTGGTCTATTTCGGCAGCTGCAATGTGGTCAACCCGCTGCAGGACTCCCCCTATTTCCGGCACAAACGTGCCATGGAAGCGCTGGTCGCCGCGCATCCGGCCGGTATCGTGCTGCGCCTTCCGCAGGTGGTCGGGCATACCCGCAATCCGAACACCCTCACCAACTTCCTGCGTGACCGCATCCTGGCCGGCGATCCGGTGACCGTCTGGACACGCGCCTGCCGCAATCTGATCGATATCGACGACGTCGTCCGCATCGCCGCGCAGCTGCTTTCCGGCGCGGGACCGGTGCCCAAGGTGGCCTCGATCGCATCCCCATGGTCGCTGCCGATGACGGAGATCGTGAGCCTGTTCGAGTCCGTACTGGGACGCCGCGCGCAGGTCATCGCGGTGGACAGGGGGGAGGAGATGGTGATTGATACCGCGCTGGCCGAGCGCACGGCGCGCGACATCGGGCTGGATTTTGGTCCAGACTACCCTCTCCGCGTGATCCACAAGTACTACGGCCAGCCCCATGAATCCTGAAATCTCCGTCGTCATACCTGTCTATGGCAGCGCTGGCATCCTGCCCAACCTGGTGGCCAGACTGGAGGAGACACTGTTCCCGGCGTTCGGGGACGGCGGCTTTGAAGTCATTCTGGTGCATGACGCCGGCCCCGATGACGCATGGTCGGTCATCGTGCAGCAGGCCCAGGCACGCCCTTGGCTGCGTGGCCTGGATCTACGACGAAACGCAGGGCAGCACAATGCGATCATGGCGGGGCTGGGCATAGCGCGCGGTCGATACATCGTGACGATGGACGACGACCTCCAGCACGACCCTGCCGACATTCCTCGGATCGTCGCCAAACTGCGTGAAGGCGCAGACCTGTGCTACGCGCAGTTTCCGGAAAAGCAGCACGCGCTATGGAAGCGGCTCGGCAGCCGCTTCAACGACATGGTTGCCGCGCGCCTGCTCAAGAAGCCAAAGGGCCTGTACCTCTCTCCGTTCCGGGGATTCGTCCGCGAACTCGGCGAAGAGGCACGGAGGTACAACGGACCGTTTGTCTACCTTGATGGGCTGCTGATCCAGAGCACCAGCCACAAACGCATCGCAACAGTCACCGCGCAGCACCATGCACGTGGGGATGGGCAGTCCGGTTACAGCTTCAGCAAGTCCATCTCGCTGTGGTTGCAGATGGCCACCAGCTTCTCGATCGTTCCGCTGAGGTTCGTATCCCTCGCAGGTATCGTGGCCTCGTGCATCGCCTTTCTGCTTGCGATCATCGTCCTGTGGCAGAAACTGCACTCCCCTCAGGTTGCTGTCGGGTGGCCTTCGCTGATCATCACCATTCTCTTCATGGGCGGTCTGCAGTTGCTGGCGTTGGGTGCGATTGGCGAGTACACCGGCAGAATCCTGCTGAACATCAATAATCGCCCCCAGTACATCATTGGCGAAACCGCCAACGTGGATGACGCGCCAGAGAGCTGAGCGCGTTGACGTTGCCGGCGGAACGTCGCCACTGCGCCCCTGGAGAGCAAGCAGGTCATCCGCTCATCCCTCAGGGGCTTCACTCCGGCAACCGGCCTCAACCGGCCTGCATTCGGCGACCCAACCAGACATAGGTCAAGCGGCGCGCATGGGCCATCAAGCGCGCCTTGAGATTCCCCACGCGAAGCGTCAGGCCTGGCAACAGCGTGGGATCTGCCGCAGCCAACGCGTTGTGGAATGCGATAGCCTGATTCGCCTGTTCATGCATCAGACGCACGCTCCACTGCCCGGCGTTGATCCTGAAGCTGGCCAGACTTTCGCGTAGCGCCACCATGTCCCCCTGCAGCATCACGCTGGTGTAGCTCGCCTGATCGATGAGGTAGGGATGACTGTTGTCCCATCCGCTGGCAGGCAGCAGCTCGCGCCGGAACATCACGCACCCGGGCTCGCCGAACAGATTTGTTCCGGCCATCACCGAAGCGCGCACGGCGTCACGGCCCGAAACCAGGCCATTGAGAGCGCCGAGCCCACGGGCACCGATCACCACCTTCCCCTGCGCGTCGATGAGATCCCGCTTACAGGCGACGAACACCGCAGAAGGGTGGGCATCAAGCGCGGCGACCTGCTTGCTGAGCGCATCCGGTGCGATGAGGTCGTCACCACACACCAGCTTCAACAGCTCACCACGTGCGGCCTGAGTTACCCGGTCCCAGTTGGCCTTGGCACCGCCGCCCGGTGGGGTCGGTGACAGAACACGTACGCGCGGGTGCTCGGCATACTGCGCCAACAGTGTCTCGGTTCCATCAGCGGATGAATGATCGGCAATGACCAGTTCGTAATCCTGATAATCCTGCGCCAGGATCGAATCCAGGGTCTGCTGCAGGTAGTCCGCATTCTTGTAGGCAGGTACAACGACCGACACTCGAGGAGTCATCAACGTTCCTCCTTGGAACCAGGCTCCGGGCGTCGCCGGAACGAGAAATACTTGTGACCGACATAATTGAAGATCACCACGACCACCGTGATGAGGATCTGCGTCGGAATGGGGGGCAGACCCAGCACATCCGCGAGGAGTGCCAGGGCTGCCATGTTGATCATCAGACTGCCGAGGTTGACACTGGCGAAGCGGGCGAAGTCACGCCACGCATGACCTGATACCCGGAACACCAAACGGCGATAGACGAAAAACACCAGCACCAGCGACACAACCCATGCGATCACCAGGCTGGTCACGGAGGGAACGCTGGGGCCAAGCAGCAGCACCAGGCCCGCGAACAACGCCGTGCTGAACGCTGTATTTGCTCCACCGACGATCAGGAAGAGGACGCGCTGATCCTTGAAGAAGCGCTGCAGTGGGCCGGGAGCGCCCGATCCAGCGAGCGGCGAGCGCTCACCGTTCACTGCTGTCCACCCACGGGCAGCCCGGCAAAGTAATCGGCAAAGCCGGCAGGTCGACGGATGATGACGCTATGCTTTCCCGCCGCCGGCAATGCGAATGCCGTCTGGAAGCCATTCACGGCCACCCCTGGTCGAACGTCGCCATCGACGATGGCATACCACCTGCCGTCGCTGTCTTCGTTCAACACCAGCAGGGCGGGACCACTGGTCTCCACGATCGCCTGCAGCATCACAGCCGAGTTATGCCAGGCAGCAACCGGACGCGCCGAGAATGTCCCTTCGCCAAGCGTCGTCTGCCCTACTCCCAGTCTCTCGACCGCCCTGGGGGTGGCATAGATGTGGTCGACCTGAGCGCCGTCCGCTGCCTGAAGTGATGCAGCAGGCGAAGGGACGACCGCCAGGCCACCCTCCGCAACGAAAAGACGAGGCAGCGCTGCAGGATCGTCGAGGAGCGCGTAGCGATCATCAATGGCTCGCGCGCCCTCGGTGCCTGCCGCAACCACCGTGTAGCGGACGCCATACAGCTGCGCCACCGCAGGCTTGGGGAAGTAAAGCAGTTCGAACTTTGAACGTCGCTGTGGATTCAGGTCCCCGCGAATGCCCCGGGCACCGAGATTGGCCAGCTGGTGGCCAAGGATTTTGAAATCAGGCAGCTTCTCGCTTACGGCGACGCGGTAGTTCTCCGGACTCTCCAAGGCTGCAAACACGGCCGCCATCGAATGGCGTTGTTCTATCCGTTCGCCCCGCACGATCATCGATTGCCCCAGGCTCGGCGTCTTGGCAACGACAACCGGTACCGCAGCCGAAACAATGACGACCAAGCTCAGCAGCGCCTTGTTGATCACGACACCTCTGCTGGCCGACCACCACAACAGCGCAGCGCCCAGCACCACAGGGATTATTTGCCAATAGAACTCGCCACTGACCAGCACGCCCAGCAATGCCATGACGACAATGGCCGCTGCCGAGATCTCGGGCCACCAGATCCACTGACGCTGCTGTTTGCGGCGGATCAACGACACAAGCCGCTGCAGACACAGCGCACCCACCGGAAGAGCCAGCATGACGACGTACAGCGACCACCAGTTTACTTCGCGCACCTTGTTGGCAATCGGCAACAGATACAGCAGCCAGCCGAATGCAGCAAAACAGAAGATGGCGCTGATTGCGATTGATGCAAGCAGGGCAGTAATCAGCGGCCTCGTCCTGAACAACCATGGATAGGACAGACAGGCCAGTGCAAGGGGAGCGCCCAGATAAAGGTTGCCCACCACCATGCTGTACTGATGAGCGAAGGCGAAGGGTGCAAAAACAGCCTTCCAGCCCAGCCCATGGGCCGTCAGCGCGGACAGGGGCAGTTTGTCCTTTCCGCTGATGTCCCGACCATCACCCAGCCACCGGATCGAATCGCTGTGGAAGTCCATCACCCCGGACAGGTACGGATAACAAGCGACGACGATCACCGCCGCGGCCAACGCCAGTGACGCATAGATAGGCCGAAGGTGGACGTGAGCTTCCTGCCACCCCCGCTGCCTCAGCACGACGGCGCTGTAGACCGCCCCGACGATTGCCGAGCCAATGAAGGCCAGCACCAGATTCTGAGCTGGCTGCGCATAGATAAGTAGCGTCACCGTGGCCGCAAGGCCGATGGCCGCCCCGGGCGCCCAACCTCGCTGGTAGATCCGCGCCTGGAAGAACAGGATCCACGGCAACCATGCCAGTGAAGCCGAAATGGGCGGCCACACTCCGACGCTCTGGAACGCAGGCAGGAAGGGAGCGACGAGGCCAACGGAGATCGCCAGCAGCTGCCGCAGGCCCAGGCAACGCCCGAGCAGATAGCTGCCGACGCCGTAGATCCCCATGTGGAGAATGAAAACCAGCTTCAGGCGATCCAGCGTATCGAGAATCGTAGAATCACTGCCCAGCCAGTTGAAATACAACGGATACAGGGGATGAAAACTCGGGCTGCCCCAGTACGACAGGCCTGCCACCAGGCCGGAGTCGTACATGCCGGCAAACAGCCCGTGCTCACCTATCGATCGACTGATGTCGAAGTACATCGGTACAAGCACGTCGTCGGCGTCCGGACCATGCAGGATCGCGATGCCGGAAAACCTTGCGACAGCAACCACCAGTACGATCACCGCCACCGTCGCCGCACCCATGAGGTTGCGCGTCGCCTTGTTCATGCCAATTTTTACTCCTGTCACATCAATTCCTGACTGATCGTCAGCCATCACACAGCGCGACATCGCGTACCCCGGCCAGCCAATGCGACCAGGTTGGTTACAAGCGCGGCTCGATGGCCGCAGACAGTACACGCCAAAGAGCGTCGTGCGAGTAGAAACTCCGGATGAACATCCGTTCCGCATCAGAGACCTGCCGCCAAGCCTCGTCATCACGCAGCAGCGTGACAATATGGGCGGCCATTTCCTCCGCCGCATTACCCACCGGCATGAAAGAAGACGCAGCGCCGAGGCCCTGCATGCCGATCGAGGTGGTGACACAGGGGAGACCATGCTGCAGGCTTTCCAGCACTTTCCCCTTCACGCCACCGCCGAAACGCAGCGGGGCCACCGCGACGCGTGCGTGCTGGTATCGCTGGGTCAGGACCTGATCGCTGACGTAACCGGTAACCTCGATATGCTCCGAAGCCATCGCCAGGACCTCCGGCCGTGGATTGGAGCCGACCAGGCTCAACCGGACGCCGGGGACCTCACGGCGGACCAGCGGAAGGACCTCGCGAACGAACCACAACGCAGCATCGACGTTGGGCGCGTGAGCGAAACCGGCAACGAAGAGGATGCCCTCGCGGCCCTCCGGCCCGGCCATATCAGCCTCGGGCACGGGGTCATACGCGTAAAGCGGAATGGTTTCCGCACGGATGTCGACACCCGGCTCATGCTCGGCCAGCCAACTGCGGACATGGGCCGTTTCGTCAGTGGATGGATACAGCACCACATCTGCCTGCTTCCAAAGACCGTGTTCAAAGTCGCGGAAGCGACGAGTCTCTTCCTCCAGTTCACGATCCGGATGCAGCGCCAGCTGCTGCTGCATGCGCAGGTGATGGATATCGTGCCCGTAGTAGACGACCTTCGCGCGGCTGTGCCGGCGTACGCTGCCCACCAGTTCGGCCGAGATATGCGGCCGGTTCAGCACCACCGCATCAAGGTAGCTTCCGTGCTCGGTCAGCCATGCGTCGAAGCGTCCGACATACTCCGAGCCGCACAGCACCTCGACGCCGAGCTGCTGCAGCGGCGGGGTATAGATCGGGTCTTCGTACGCATTGGCGGGCCAGAACGACACCTGGCAGCCTTGGCGGACGAGGGTCTGGATCACCTGCCAGGTGGCCCGTGACCCCGCATCGCGGTCCGGCTGCGGCACGTAATGGTCCACGACCAGCACGTGTCGGCGGTTGCGGGAGCGGTCGCGCGCCAGGAACACATCCTGGGCATTCGGGAACTGTTCGTCGCGCAGCGTGTTTCCCCAGCGTGCCAGGAACTTCTCGCGGTTGACCGCCTGGAACGCCTTCACGCCAGTCGTTTCATCGGTGCCGCTGGACAGACCTTCGTAATGCACGACCACCGATGCCGGCTGGAGATAGACCTTCAACCCCTGTTCGCGGATCCGGAAGGCAAGGTCGGTATCTTCATAGTAGGCCGGTACGTAGCGCTCATCGAAGCCACCGAGCGTCCGGAACAAGGTCGCCGGCAGCATGATCGATGCACCCGAGACGTAGTCCACTTCCTTCAGGTAGGAATAGATCGCTCTGCCGGGAACATCCAGACGGCCGAAATTCCAGGCACTGCCGTCGGCCCAGACAATGCCACCGGCCTCCTGCAGCCGCCCGTCCGGATAGACGAGTTTGGAGCCGACCATGCCGGCGTCCGGGTGTGTCCGGAAGACCTGCACCAGCGCGTCCAGCCAGCCGGGTGTCACTTCCGTGTCGTTGTTGAGAAGGTAGATGAACTCGCCCTTGGCCAGGGTCAAGGACTGATTGCATGACAGCAGGAAGCCGAGGTTCGTCGGGTTGTCGTGGAACCGCAGGCCCGGAATCCGGGCGAGCTTCTTGATGTCCTGATCGCCGGAAGCATCCTCCAGGACCAGCACCTCGAACGACACCTCCGCACCGGCACGGGCGATCGATGCGACGCACGCCAGGCTCTGTTCGTAATTGCCGTAGGTGGGGATGACGATGCTGACCACCGGCGCCTCGACCGGCTCGAAACGCAGGTCCTGCAGCGCCTGGTCGGGATTCTGGAGAATCTGATCCAGCTTGAGGCCCTCTACCGGAACCACGACAGCGTCCCGGCGACGCATCAAGAACCGCTTTATCGTCGGCACCAGGGGCGCGAGCAGGCGATGCCGTGCCAGGCCAGTGGCACGCAGTGAATTCAACACCGCATCGCTGTCACCCCGCACGACACGGGACAGGAACCGCAGCGGCCGCGTGACCTTCCACGATTTCGACTGCAACAACGTGCTGGTGAACGCCTGCAGCGACGACAACTCACCACGATAGCGCTGCACGACGTCGGCCAGTTCCTGTTCGCGCCGACGATCAGCGGTCACGTCCGCGGCGGGCGATTCAGTGGGTACTCCCCCCGCCGAGGCCATCAACTGGCCGATATCAAGGTGATGTCTGTGGAGGTCATCCCGTGCGCTGCCCAGGAGAGTGGACAGTTCGACTTCCAGCTGGATCTTCGCTTCCCACAGCGCCGCGATGGCGCTTTCAAGCCGGCGGGCGTGATCGCGCTCGGCGCTCAGCACATTCTGCGCGTGCGCCAGGTTGCGCTCGAGGACTTCAGCATGATGCTGCTGTTGCTGAAGCTCAATCCCCCGTGAGTTCATCAATTGGCGCTGATGTTCGAGCTCCCCTGCGAGGCTCTCGACCGTCTGTCGCTGCCGCTCGAATTCGCCTGCGAGCTTCTCCAGCGCGTTCTGCTGCTGGGACAGGTGCCCGTGCAACGACCCGACCTCGGCCTGCTCGCGCTGCACGTGACCGCGCAACGACGCGACCTCGGCCTGCTCACGCTGCACGTGACCGCGCAACGACGCGATTTCCGCATCCTGCGCCTTCGCCCACCGGGCCACTTCATGATGATGGTTGTAAAGATCTTCGCCTTCGGCATACAGCACCGAGGCAGGCAGCACCGGGATCAGCCCACGGTCCGCCGCGGCGATGGCCACGAAGTAGACCGCCGCCGGCATGTGCGCCACGCGCTGCTCCACGCGTTCGCCGGTATCGGCCAACGCCTGGAACACCTGCTGTTCCGGCGCGCCATCCAGGGGCGTGATCGTGGAGCAGACCGCCATCCGGTGGCCGGACAGTTCCACTGCCGGGAAGTACTTCTCCAGCAGGGCCCGGAACTCGTTGAGATAGAGCTCCTTGACGTGATAATCGTTGTGGTAGCCGGCCTGGTCGGAGTAGACCTCCTTGTTCGGCGAGGACATGACCAGAATGCCGTCCGGGCGCAGCACGCGCCGGATCTCGGCCATCATTTCATCCTGCTCCAGCAGGTGCTCGATGGTCTCGAAGGACACCACGACATCCACGCTGTCATCGGCAAGCGGAATGGCCGCTGCCGAACCCTGCAGATACTGCAGGTTGCCGAGCGCGGCATACCGCTCGGCAGCATGGTTCACTGCATCGTGGGAAATATCCACGCCGCGCACCGAGCGCGCTTTGGAGGCCAGCATGGCGCTGCCATAGCCTTCGCCACTGGCGACATCGAGCACGTCCTTGCCTTCCACCAGCGGCAGGCACCACGCATAGCGATGCAGGTGTTCCTGCCTGATCACGCCGTGCTCAGTGGGCACAAAGCGCTCGCCGGTAAACTCGATCATCGCGACTCCTTGGAAACTTCAATGGACAGCATCGGCAACCCGATCAGGCCGAACCGCATGGTTTCATCCAGCGCGCGGAACTCCAGCGCGTCGTGGATCCAATGCTGCTGTGTATGGTCGTGCTGGTCGCCTGAGGCCACGGCAACATCGACCATGTAGGAACCGGACGGCATGATCGGCATCCGGAAGACGAATGCCCCCACCACGGTCTCGCCCGCCTCGCCGGACACGGGCGCATCCTTGCAGGCGAAGTAACTGTTGTCGCCGAACAGGCGCTGGCCCAGTCGATCCTTCACGTAGAAGCCGACGATCAGGTTGTCCAGGGTTTCGCGCAGGGCGACCCGCACCTCCAGGCGCACCAGCTCGCCACCTTCCAGGATCGACAGCGGCGTGCCTTCGGCATCGGTCATGCGCACATCGACAATGCGCGCACCGTCAGCACCGAACTCCTGGCCCACATTCTCCGGATCGAACTCGAACAACGCGATGCGATTCTGCACGCCCGCGTCATTGAAGGCGTCCTGGCGGAAATCGGCATGATCGGTCGACAGCCGGCGGGGCTTCTTCTTCGCCGCCACGACGATGTCTTCGGCCGCTGCTTCGCGCCGGCCGACGACGTGCTGTTCGGTCATGTAGGCCTCGACCACCTCCTGCGAGGTCCCGGCCAGGCGCATCTTGCCGTTCTCCAGCCATACCGCGTTCTCGCAGAGGTTGGTGACGGCCGCGGCATCGTGGCTCACGAACAGCAGGGTGCCGTGTTTCTGGAACTCGCGCAGGAAACGCATGCACTTCTGCGAGAAGAACGCATCGCCGACCGCAAGCGCCTCATCGATGATCAGGATGTCCGCGTCCACATGGGCGATCACCGCGAACGCCAGGCGCACGGACATGCCGCTGGAGTAACTGCGTACCGGCTGATCGATGAACTCGCCGATGTCGGCGAACGCCAGGATGCTTTCCATCCGCTGCTCGATCTGCTCACGGCGCAACCCGAGAATGGTGGCGTTGAGCAGGACGTTCTCGCGCCCGGTGAACTCCGGGTTGAAGCCGCTGCCCAGTTCCAGCAGGGCAGCTACGCGCCCCTTGACCGAGATATGGCCTTCGGTGGGGTTCAAGGTGCCGGCGATCATCTGCAGCAGGGTCGATTTGCCCGAGCCGTTGCGACCGACGATACCCACGGTCTGGCCACGACGGATCGAGAAGCTGACCCCGCGCAACGCCCAGAAATCCTTGTAGAACGACTTGCGCTTGCCGGCCAGCGCCTGCCACAGGCGATGCGAGGGCCGCTCGTACATGTGGTACGCCTTGCCGACGCCCTGGACCTCGATGACGGTTTCCGCCGGAGTGATTTCAGAGGACATCGGCGAACCCCACGCGCAGCTTGGTGAAAATGCGATGCCCGATGAATGCGATCGCGCAGGCAATCACGGTATAGATCGCCAATCCGGTCCAATCCGGCAGACGGCCCCAGATCACCACTTCACGCACCTGGTTGATGATGAAGGTCAGCGGATTGAGTTCGAACACGATGCGGTAGCTCTCCGGCACCGATTCGACCGGGATGATGGCCGACGACAGGAACAGCATGGCGGTGGCGACGACGCCGGCGATCTGCCCGATGTCGCGCAGGTACACGCCCAGCGCCGATACCGCCCAGCCCACGCCCACGGTCAGGATCACCAGGGGTGCCAGCACCACCGGCAGCAGCAGCGCGGTGGGATGGATGTTGCCCTTCACGCACACATACAGGATCAGCAGCACCACCATGTTCATGGCGAGGTGGAACAACGCCGAGAACGTCATGCTCCAGACCAGGATGTCCAGCGGGAACACCACGCGCTTCACATAACCGGTATTGCCCACGATCAGCTGCGGTGCGCGGATGAAGCATTCGGCGAAGAACCCGTGCACGGTGAGGCCGGCAAACAGGATCAGGGCGAAATCCGTGGTGGAACCACTCGAACCGGGCCAGCGCCCCTTCATCACGAAGCCGAAGGCCAGCGTGTAGACCAGCAACATCAGGAATGGACTGATCAACGACCACAGCAGACCGAAGCTCGCGCCACGGTACCGGCCCAGCACTTCACGCTGAGTCAGTTCGTAGGCAAGCGAGCGGTTCTTTCCGAATACCGAAAGGATGCCCATCTCAAGCGGCCTCGGCACCCAGGGCCCGCTCCAGATCCACCTGCAGATCCCCCAGTTCCTCCACTCCCACGCTCAGCCGCACCAGCGCGTCGCTGATGCCCAGCTTCTCGCGGCGCTCGACCGGGATCGAGGCATGCGTCATCACCGCAGGATGGTTGACCAGGCTTTCCACACCACCCAGCGACTCGGCCAGAGTGAACAGTTCGGTCTTCTCGCAGAAACGCTTGGCTGCATCGAATCCGCCCTTGAGGACGAGCGAGACGATGCCGCCGTAGCCGTTCATCTGGCGCGTCGCCAGTTCGTGCTGCGGGTGCGAGGTCAGGCCGGGGTAGATGACCTTCTCGACCGCCGGGTGTTTTTCCAGCCACTGCGCCAGGGCCAGCGCGTTGGCGCAATGCGCCTTCATGCGCAGCGGCAGCGTCTTCAGCCCGCGCAGGGCCAGGAAGCTGTCGAAGGGCCCCTGCACGGCGCCGATGGAGTTCTGCAGGAAGGCCATCTGTTCGGCCAGTTCGGCATTGTCACCGACCACGACCATGCCGCCGACCATGTCCGAGTGCCCGTTGAGGTACTTGGTGGCCGAGTGCAGGACCAGGTCGGCGCCCTGCTCCAGCGGGCGCTGCAGCATCGGCGAGGCGAAGGTGTTGTCGACCACCACCAGCAGGTTGTGGCGCTTTGCGATCGCCGCCACTGCCGCGATGTCCACGATCTTGAGCATCGGGTTGGTCGGGGTCTCGATCCAGACCATCCTGGTCTGCGGGGTGATCGAGGCCTCGAAGGCGGCCAGGTCGGTCAGATCGACGAAGCTGAACTGCAGGCCGGCGGTACGCTTACGCACGCGCTCGAACAGGCGGAAGGTGCCGCCGTAGATGTCGTCCATCGCCACCACGTGGCTGCCGGCATCCAGCAGTTCCATCACCGTGGAGCTGGCGGCCATGCCCGAGGCGAACGCGTAGCCGCGGCTGCCGCCTTCCAGGGAGGCCACGCAACGCTCGTAGGCGAAGCGGGTGGGATTGTGGGTACGCGAGTACTCGAAGCCCTGGTGCTCACCGGGGCTGGACTGGGCGTAGGTGGAGGTCGCGTAGATCGGCGGCATCACCGCGCCGGTGCTCGGGTCCGGCGATTGGCCGCCGTGGATGGCCAGGGTAGCCAGGGCGAGCGAGCGGTCGCCGTGCCCGGAAGAAGCGTGATCGGACATGTTGTTTCCCAGCAAGAGGAGCCCCAAGGGGGCCCCCGCAAAAGGAGCGGAAGTCTATCAGCGGTGGCTTAATCGGCCGTTGACGCGGATAAACATGGGTTCATTGCGACACTACGGCTTACTGTACGCGGCGACGCAGGTAGTTCAGCAGGTCGATCCGGGTGATCAGGCCAAGGAAATTGGCGCCGTCCATCACGATGGCCACCTGGCCACGGTCGAACACCGGCAGCAGGGCCTCGATCGGGGATTTCACGTCCAGGCGGTCCAGCTTGCTGACCATCGCGGTGGCCACCGGGTCGCGGAAACGGGCTTCATCGCCGTAGACATGCAGCAGCACGTCGCTTTCATCCACGATGCCGACCAGCTGGTCGCCGTCCATCACCGGCAGCTGCGACACGTCATACAGCTTCATGCGCTGGTAGGCGGTGGTCAGCAGGTCGTTCGGGCCGATCACGACAGTGTCGCGTTGGCCGTACGGGCGCAGGATCAGGTCGCGCAGGTCGCCCGACTGCGGGCGCTCCAGGAAGCCGTTGTCCAGCATCCAGTAGTCGTTGTACATCTTGGACAGGTACTTGTTGCCGGTGTCGCAGACCAGCACCAGGACCTTCTTCGGGGTGGTCTGCTCCTTGCAGTACTTCAGCGCCGCGGCCAGCAGGGTGCCGGTGGAGGACCCGCCGAGGATGCCTTCCTTGCCCAGCAGTTCGCGGGCGGTGTGGAAGCTCTCGGCATCGCTGATCGCGTAGGCCTTGGTGACGCGGCTGAAATCGGCGATGGAGGGCAGGAAGTCTTCGCCGATGCCTTCCACCAGCCAGCTGCCCGACTTGTCGTTGAGCACGCCATCATTGATGTACTCGGCCAGGATCGAGCCGACCGGATCGGCCAGGACCAGCTCGGTCTTCGGCGAGAGGGTGGCGAAGGCGCGCGACAGGCCGGTCATGGTGCCCGAGCTGCCACAGCCGAACACGATCGCGTCCAGGTCGCCGTCCATCTGCGCCAGGATTTCCGGGCCGGTGCCGAATTCGTGCGCGGCCGGGTTGTCCGGGTTGCCGAACTGGTTGATGAAGTACGCGCCGGGGGTTTCCTCGGCCACGCGCTTGGCCATGTCCTGGTAGTACTCCGGGTGGCCCTTGGCCACGTCCGAACGGGTCAGGCGCACTTCGGCGCCCATCGCCTTGAGGTTGAAGATCTTCTCGCGGCTCATCTTGTCCGGCACGACCAGGATCAGCTTGTAGCCCTTCTGCTGGGCGACCAGCGCCAGGCCCAGGCCGG
>Ga0213829_1001812_pt1 | contig 14669 bp, 10 predicted proteins | sample MC6MC0896MG_FD_180665 | JGI IMG/M metagenome (GOLD analysis project Ga0213829, IMG submission 180665) | Enriched soil aggregate microbial communities from Iowa State University, Ames, United States - MC6-MC0896-MG | ecosystem: Environmental > Terrestrial > Soil > Unclassified | place: USA: Iowa...
GCCAGCGATTAAATGGCCCAATGATTTATTGATTAATGGCAAAAAATGTACGGGGATTTTAACGGAAATGCAAGCAGAGGCGGATCTTGTGCAAGCTTTACTTGTTGGAATTGGCATAAATGCGAACCAAGCAGCAGCTGACTTTTCACCTGATATTGCGGATATTGCCACTTCATTACGATTAGAAGCTGGAGAAGAAATCAATCGTGCAGCACTTGTGGCCTCTATCTTACACTATTTAGAACAATTTACAGAACTATACGTTAAAGAGGGTTTTGCGAGTCTAAAGACACTATGGCAGCAAATGTCTTGTACAATTGGTCAACGTATAGAGGTAACGACGATACGCGAACGTTTTGAAGGGGTTGCCAGTGGCATTACAGACGATGGTGTTCTGCAACTGACACAGGACGATGGAACGGTTCGAACGATCTATGCAGGAGACATCAAAATATTATAAAAAAGAAGCTGCAAGTAACGTCCTGTACTTGCAGCTTCTCATGTTGTTGCAAAAAGTTGATGTCAACGGCAGAAAAAGCAACTTTGCAAGGTGAGGGGTTGATTTCCGTTCCGCCAGCGTCCTTTCCAGGGGGCGTCCGATGAGCCGCTTCACTCACTTACGTTCGCTCCAGGGTCTCATCTGTGACGCTAAATCCCCTAGGAGTGACGCTGGCTCCACTCCAATCAACCATTCTGCAAAAGTGTCTTTGCTTTATCTTTCATACTGGCCGTAGCGAACAAAATAATCCATTATTTGTATTATTAGAGAATCGATAGACTTTTATTTTCAATGTGGGGAAGTCATGCGTAACAGCACCTCTTCATAAAGAGTCGTGAACACCTTCACTTTATTTGAAAACCTTTGCTAAAAGGTAACACTTTTGTAGGTTGAAGTGGAAGGTTACTTGACTCCCGTGGGATCGGCGCTCGCCCACAGGAAAGAAAGTAGTCTGCAACGGAAACCATTTTCACCTTTCAAAAAAATTCTATTAATGGTTTTGTTTTTCAACAATATGAGAAGCTGCAAGTAATGTTCTGTACTTGCAGCTTCTTTTATTGTCTATTCTTTATTTTAGTGACACATCTATATCACCATGTGATAAGGAAACATTCAGTTGGTGCTCACCCTTCGTTACCTGAGTCACGGTGCCATTTTGTTCTTCATCATTAATGGTCACATCACCGAAGTCTGTTTTGAGAGCGTAGCCTATATCACTTTGTTTGTTTTGTAAGTGAATCGTTGTATCGCCAAAACTAGAGGTAATGGTTGTTTGCCCATTTAATGTGCCATCTATATCGATATCTCCATGCTCGCTCTCAATAGTAAAGCCGTTACTAGTAAGTTGCTGAAGCGTCAAATCACCAAAGGACTGCCTAATCTCTGTTTTGTCACCCGTCGTGCTGTTGAAAGTAATATCTCCATAATCCTGGATGAGATTAAGCTGCTGATACTGGAGCCCATGAATGGCTGTATCGCCAAAATTACTGTCTATCACAATCGCCTCTATTTTTGTATCTTTTGGGACATAGAGTTTGATTGAAGGGGAAGAGAGGTTACCGAAGCCAAATTGAAAACCATCCTTTTTCTTTGCCATTGTTTCGATGGTTAAAGTTCCGTTATCAATATGATATGTTACATCTTCTTGCTCATGGACCTTTGTGTCTAATTTATAGTCACTATCACTTGCAACAATCTCCACATCTCCATAATCATTTACGATATTAATGCTTGTGAATGCATCTAAAGCATGAGACTGACTTATTAATTTAGTATTACTTGGGACATAAAGACCCTCTGAATCTTTAAGAATCAGCCAGCGACCCCCTGAAAAATAGCCAATCAATGCGAGTAGAATGCCTAATGCAATCATTGTCATGGCTATAAGGGTATTTTTTGACGTCATTTAGAAGTCCCCCTTTTTTTGCTTCTTTGTCATTTTATGGAACAGTCTGCCTAATGTTTCAACAGAGACAACAACGGTTTTCTTGATAACACGAGCAACAACTGGGAACAGTAGGACACCCAAGCCCGTTACGATTAACCCGACACCCATAAAGAGCAGTGCGGTCGGCCAATGCTCTGTTAAAATTAAGAAACCTGAAATGATCGCCACAACGCCACCAGCAAAAATACTAATAACAGTTGCGACAATAGCAAAGATTAAGCTGATAATGACTGCGCCAAATGAAAAAATGAGTGCAATGGCTGTTGCAAGTAATGGCAATGAAAGGGGCGCAGACAGTATAGCTAGAATAATGAGCCAAATGGCAGACATATTCTTTTTTGTTGATTTTGCCGAGGAGGTTTCTAAATCCTTTAATGCGAAATCAGCTAATATTTGTGAGGCGACGTGTGAAGGAGAGCCAAGTTGTGAAATGACCTGATGCTCATTGTCCTCTCCAGCTTCCTCAAAGTATTCTTCATAATAGGCAAGCGCAGCGTCTAACTCATGCGCAGGAAGCCGACGTAATTTTCCTCGTAGCTGTTTCAAATAGCTTGCTCTATCCATCTAAATTCCCTCCTAAAAGTACACAATCAACCTTTTCCTTATACATTTGCCATTCTTTTAATAGCTCTAATAATCGTATACGTCCTTGCTCCGTAATTTGATAATAGCGTCTATTTCTACCTTGATAAGGTTGATCGTACGTTGTTAAGTAATGCGCTTTTTGTAAGCGGCGTAATACAGGATACAGTGTAGACTCTGAAATCTCCATGACTGATTGTACCTGCTGTGTTAAAGAATAACCGTAGGCGTCCTCTTTCTCGACAATAGCCAGTACACAAGCATCAAGTAAAGCTGAACCAAGCTGAAATGTCATCTTTTCACCTCACATGTAATACCTATACTTCATTTTATATTATATGACATATAGTATGTGGATAGTATATGACGTATAACATTGATTGTCAATTCTAAAAGAAAATTTTTTCCAATGTTGTTAGACGAAGATATTGTAAGAAAATAATATTTGAAGATTAATAGGAAAATCTGTTATAGTATGTGCGAAGGGCAGTATCCATTGTGAACGGCACCTTCAAAAACGCAATAGACTATACTATCAAATATCTGCCTTGATCTTTTAGACAGGGACGGAAGAAAACGATACGTTCAAATATAGCTTTCATTTTGTAAGCTATTGCCTCTTTCAGGGGTCTTTTTATCATTGAACGACACACTACCCTTCTGTCTGTTTTCGGCCAGAAGGGTTTTTCTGTTTTCTTCCTTTAAAAAAGGAGGACTACAAAATGAAAACGACAACAGATTTTTTAAAGATGAAAGCGGCAGGCGAGAAAATCGTGATGGTGACGGCCTATGATTATCCAGCTGCTAAATTCGCGGAAGAAGCTGGCGTTGAGATGATACTAGTCGGGGATTCACTTGGAATGGTCGTGCTTGGCTATGATTCTACAATGCCTGTAACTGTAGCGGATATGGTTCATCATGCAAAAGCAGTAAGACGAGGGGCAAAGGATACGTTTATAGTCGTTGATATGCCCTTTGGTTCTTATCATGGCGATGTCAATGAGACACTCAAAACAGCCATTGCGATGATGCAACAAACAGGAGCAGATGCTTTAAAGGTTGAGGGGGCAGGTGAAGTTATACCTGTCATTCGTAAATTAACGTCAGCTGGTATTCCAGTAGTAGCTCACTTAGGCTTGTTGCCTCAATCAGCGGGAGTGCTTGGTGGTTATAAGGTACAAGGAAAAACAGCTGAACAGGCTGCTACACTGCTTGAAGAAGCAAAACAATGCGAAGCGGCTGGAGCTTGTGCAGTTGTGTTGGAATGTATTCCTCATCAACTGACAGAAATTGTTTCAGCTAGTCTTGTTATTCCAACCATTGGCATAGGCGCTGGTATTGAGGCTGATGGACAAGTGCTGGTGTATCATGACATGCTAAGCTACGGTTCGCACCATGTACCGAAATTTGTTCAACAATTTGCTGATATGGGCAAAGAAGCAAGCGCGGGGATGATGGGTTACGTAGAAGCAGTGAAAGCGGGTACTTTCCCAGCTCCAAAGCATTTCTTCACAATGAAAGAGGAAGCATTAGATCAGCTATATGGAGGCGTTAAATGATGAAAGTCATCACGACCATACAGGCATTAGCCACAGAAATTCAAGCAGCTAAGCATGCTCAAAAAACGATTGGACTTGTTCCGACAATGGGCTATTTACATGAAGGTCATTTAACATTAGCACAAACAGCTCGTGTAGAAAATGATGTCGTTGTGATGAGTATATTTGTTAACCCAACACAATTTGGGCCAAATGAGGATTTTGAAAGTTATCCTCGTGATTTGCCTAGAGATACTGCATTAGCTGAATCTGTGGGCGTTGATATTGTGTTCGCACCAAGTGTGGAAGAAATGTATCCTCAAGATGGAGGGATTCGTCTACATGCAGGTGAGCAGGCTACCATTCTTTGTGGTGCAAGTCGTCCTGGTCATTTTGATGGTGTTTTACAGGTTGTCTCTAAATTATTTCATTTAACACTGCCAACAAGAGCTTATTTCGGTCAAAAAGATGCACAGCAGGTTGCGATTATTGCGACAATGGTACGTGATTTTAATTTCCCTTTAGAAATGCGTGTTGTCCCAATTGTACGCGAGGAGGACGGTTTAGCGAAATCTTCTCGTAATGTCTATTTAAGTGAGTCAGAGCGACAAGAGGCTCCAGCAATCAATGAAGCATTACAGTTGGCTCGCGATAGCTTTTTAGCGAATGGTGATGCTGATAAAGCACTTGCAAAAGCAAAAGCTCATATTCATGCAAGAACACATGGCCGCATTGATTATATTGAATTATTAACATATCCAGATTTAACACCAGTGACAACTGCAACTCAGCAAGTTTTGTTGGCAGCAGCTGTTTATATAGGTAAAACACGTTTAATCGATAATTGTATTTTTACTGTGAAAGAGGGACTATAGTATGTTACGTATGATGATGAATAGTAAAATCCACCGTGCAACAGTGACACAGGCAGATTTAAACTATGTAGGCTCCATAACAATAGATGAAGATATTTTAGATGCAGTAGGTATGCTGGCAAACGAAAAAGTACATGTTGTTAATAACAATAATGGCGCTCGTTTTGAAACATATATTATAGCTGGTGAACGAGGATCAGGTGTCATTTGTGTTAATGGCGCAGCAGCAAGACTTGTGCAGCGTGGTGATATTGTCATTATTATTTCCTATGTGTATGTGGATAATCATGAGGCAAAAGACCATCAACCAACTGTAGCCATCATGGGAGAGGGCAATACAATTAAGGAAATGATCGCACACGAGCCAGAAGCAACTGTGATGTGAATTCAGCCATAGAATAAATTAATACTAGAGAGGAGGATGGCAAAGCATAGCCAATCCTCCTTTTTTGCGATTACGTTTATATCAAAAGTTACTGGCAAAAATTTGCTTTTATTACTATTAAACTAGTTAACAAAATTATAATTTTACAAATGTTCTAGTATTTTGCGTCATATTTATGTAGAATTTAGTTGTTAGTACATCATTTTACTAGTGGAGGTATCATTTGTCATGGAAAATAAACGTAACAAATTTTTAACAGTAACTGCAGCAGCATTGGCTGTAACAGCGGTAGCGGTAGTACCAGCATCAGCAGCAAGTCCTTTTTCGGATGTAAAGGAAAGTCATGCAGATTTTGAAGGCATTTCTACACTTTATGCAGCAGGGATTATTAGTGGTTACCCAGATGGTACATTCAAACCAGATACAAATGTCACACGTGGACAAGCGGCAAAAATGATTGCAGGCGCATTAAAATTGGATACAAAAGAAGTAGAGGATCCAAAATTTACGGATATTAGTGCATCAAATCCTTATTATGGCTCAATTGCAGCCCTTGTAGGATTAAATGTCATTACAGGCTATGGAGATAATACTTTCCGTCCAAACCAAACAATTACACATGGTGATTTAGCAAAAATTTTAGCATCTATCCCAACATTACCAGAGCTAGAAAGTGCAAAAAATCATGAGGCTAGTGAAAAAGTTACACGTGGACAACTGGCAACATTCATTGCTGAGGCTCTAACAAAATCAAACCCAGAAACACCAGAGACTCCAGAGACTCCTGAAACACCAGCAGATGCATTCTCATTATCGATTTTACATGTGAATGATACACATGCTCGTGCAAATGAATTACCTAAATTGGCGACAGCTGTAAAAGAACAAAGGGAAGCAAAGAAAAATGTTTTAACATTACATGCTGGCGATGCATTTAATGGTACATTATATTTCAATGAATTCCATGGACAAGCAGATCTAGCGCTATTAAATGAAATTGGCTTTGATGCAATGGTATTTGGTAACCATGAATTTGATTTAGGTGCCTCTCCTGAAGGTCATCAAGCATTAGCGGATTTTGTTAAAGGGGCTAAATTCCCATTTGTGGATGCCAATACAGATTTCTCAGCAGATGATAAATTCACTGGTTTATTTACAGACTTAATTTCAAGTGAACCTGAAAATGGTAAAATTTATTCTGGTATTGTAAAAGAAATTGATGGAGAAAAAGTTGGTATTTTTGGTTTAACAACAGAAGAAACAAAAGCTGTTGCATCTCCAGATAAAGTAACATTCTCAAATTACATTGAAGAGGCCAAAAAAGCAGTAGCGGCTTTTGAAGGTATGGGTGTTAACAAAATTATCGCCTTAACACATATTGGATTTGAAGATAATGCGAATATAGATAATGACCAACTATTAGCAAAAAATGTAGATGGTATTGACATTATTGTAGGTGCACATGATCATACAAAATTAGACAAACCATTTATCGTAGATACAAATACAGCTGGCGAAGCAAAAGAGGCTACATTAATTGTACAAGCTAATGAGTATGTAAAGTATTTAGGTACACTAGATGTAACATTTGATGGAAATGGTGTTGTGACTGAATATAATGGTGAATTAATCGACCTTGGTAAAGTAGCAGAGGATAAAGCGGCATTAGAAAAACTTGCACCGTTTAAAGAAAAAGTAGATGCAATCATGAAACAAGAGATTGGTGTAAAACTAAATGAAGCATTAGATGGATCACGTGAATTAGTACGTACACAAGAAGCGGCATTAGGTAATCTCATTACAGATGGCATGTTAGCAAAATCACAACAATACTCAGATAAAAAAGTTGTGATGGCATTTACAAATGGTGGTGGTATTCGCGAGACGATTCCAGCAGGTGAAATTACTGTAGGTCATGTTATGACAGTACTACCTTTTGGTAACACATTAGCACTTATGGATATAACAGGTGCTCAATTAAAAGAAGCATTTGAACTATCTGTAGGACAAGCACCAAATCAATTTGGAGGCTTCTTACAAATTGCAGGTGCAAAATTACAATATGATTCTTCAAAAGAAGCAGGCTCTCGCATAGTATCGTTTGAATACTTAGATCAAGCAACGGGTAAGTATGTAGCATTTGAAGATGATAAAACATATACAGTAGCAACAAACGCCTTTACTGCTAAGCAAGGTGGGGATGGCTATGAAGTATTTAGAAAAATTTACGAAGAAGGTCACGTAACAGATTTAGGTTTATCTGACTGGGAAAATTTCCAAGAACACTTATTATCATTAAAAGAAGTGAAAACAACAACAGAAGGTCGTATTGTTGATGTAGCAAAAAAACAATAAGCGTAACGTTGTTTGAGTAAGCACTCCATAACGATTCCACAACGCAACCTTAGGGGATTGATTTCTCCAAGGTTGCGTTTTTTGTATGGATGCGGTGATTCAACAAAGAGGAGAAAGGATGCCGCAAAGCCAATAATATGATAAAATTCAACTTATCTAATGTGAACTGTGAGTTGAGATGTATGATGGAAAGTCAAAAATATGCAATTGTAGATTTGGAGACAACTGGTCATTCACCAGCCAATGGGGACCGGATGATTCAAATTGCCATTGTTATTATGAAGGATTGGGAAATTGAGCGTACCTATACGAAGTTCATAAATCCGGGGAAAGCTATTCCAACTTTCATTCAAGATTTAACGCATATAACGAATGAGGATGTAAAGGATGCCTTCCCATTTGAAGCGCATGCGGATTACATATATGAGCTACTTGCTGACTGTGTATTTGTTGCACATAATGCAGATTTTGACTTATCCTTTTTACAAGCAGAGTTTAAACGTGCTGGACTACCGAAATGGCAAGGTAAAAAAATGGATACGGTGGAGCTAGCTAAAATTTTGTTCCCTATGTCCCTTGGTTTTAAGCTAGGGGATTTAGCGGCCGATTTAAATATTGAGTTAGCAAATGCACATCGAGCGGATGACGATGCTCGCGCGACAGCGGAGCTATTCAAGCATTGCTGGAAGGAGCTACTAAGTTTACCACAGCTTACACTTGAACAGATGCATAAGCGTTCCTTTCGCTTAAAATCAAATATTTCTCAGCTTTTTTTTGAGGCGTTGCAAATTAAGCGCCAGCATACGACGGGCCGCGAAAATGTACATTATTACCGTAATTTTGCGATTGGCAATGGCCGAAATAAGCATGAGCATGTGACAGAAACGATTGCCTACCCTCAATCAGTAGATGAGAAAATAACTTTAATGTCAAAGGCACTGCCAAATTTTGAGGAACGTCCTGCACAATTTGACATGATGGACACGATTTGGCGGGCATTACATGAACAACAGGAGTGCGTGATTGAAGCTTCTACAGGTATTGGTAAAACTGCTGGCTATTTACTTCCAGCCATCTTATTTGCCCGTGCTGTCAATAAAAAGATTGCCATCAGTACGTATACTTCCTATTTACAAGAACAGCTTGTAGAAGAAGAGCTACCAAAGATCGAAAAAATCCTTGGGACAAAGGTGAATTTGTGTGTGTTGAAGGGAATGCAGCATTATATTGATCTCGATCGCTTTGAGCAATGTATGGCATATGCTGATGAATCCTATGATGATACATTTACTATTTTACAAATACTTGTGTGGTTGACCAAAACAGAGACTGGTGTGCTGAGCGAGCTCAATGTTTCTGGTGGCGGACAACTGTTTTTAGAGAAAATCCGAAAAATACCGAATGACAAGCCTTCAAAGGGCTTTGATTTCTATGAGCAAGCTTTAAAGAACAGTGCAGTTGCTGACTGTATTGTAACGAATCATGCCATGGTTTTAAGTGATTTAGTGCGTCAAACACCACTTTTTACAGAAATAGATGGCTGGATTATTGACGAGGCGCATCAATTTATTCAGGCAGCTATGCAGCAGGATGAAGTAGTCTTCTCCTATACACAATGGAAGTATATTTTTGGACAAATTGGTACGATGGAGGACACGGCTTTATTTCAACAGTTTTGCCAGGCAGCGAAGAAAAAACAGCGAGTAGCCATGCAAAATTTACAGCATCTTGATGCACAATTCATACGTTTGCAGCGGACATTTGATGAAACAATCCAGAGAACTATTCAAAAATTGCAACAGCAAATGAAAGGGAAACAAGCAGGTAGTAAATGCACCTTGTTTTTAGAGGATGTTTCATTTGCGAAAGAAACGTTTGCACAAGTAAGCAAACTAACCCAGCAATGGCTGGATCTCGCTACTAGCATTACACAGTCGTTCGAAAATGCGATTGAGCAGCTAGATAAAAACGATCAATATGTATTATCTGAATGGCAATATTGGATTCGAGAAGTGAAGATAAAAATTGCTGAATGGGACGATATTTTTCTGTCACCACAGGAAGGCAATTCTGTTTGGTTAGAATTTGATGTACGGAGTGTCCCTGGCAGTCTCCATGTTTTTAAGAAGCCTGTCAATGTGACGCCGATAATTGAAAAAGTATTAGCACCTTTACGTCAGCAAGCAAGTATTGTTTGGACATCAGGCACATTAACGGTACCAGGCAATGAGCGCTTTGTTACACGCCAGCTAGGCATTTCTGATAATGTTGAAGTCTTGAAACTACAAGCTCCACCAGCCTACTATGCTGGGGCTAAGGCATTTATCGTCACCGATATGCCAGATATTCAGCATGTCAGCCAAGAAGAATACATTGAGGCTGTTGCCCATGCAATTACGCGGACTGTTCGAATGACAGAAGGGCGTTGCTTTGTACTCTTTACAGCACAGGATATGCTACGAAAAACAGTTGAGCTTATCCAAGATAGTGAACTATTAGATGATTACATGCTATTTGCACAAGGTGTTACAGGTGGGAGCCGTATGCGCATTCTAAAATCCTTCCAAAAATTTAGTCATGCCGTTCTATTTGGTACAAACAGTTTTTGGGAGGGGGTAGATGTTCCAGGAGATGCACTTGCCTCTGTTATTGTCGTACGATTACCATTTTCTTCACCAGAAGAGCCTGTTTTTAAGGCGAGGGCAAAGCATCTAACTACTCTAGGCCGCAATTCCTTTACGGAGCTTTCCTTACCAGAAGCGATCATGAGGTTTAAGCAAGGCTTTGGTCGATTAATACGTTCTTCGCAGGATAAAGGAGCTTTTATTGTCCTAGACCGACGAATTACTAGTAAGTCATATGGGAAAGAGTTTATTAAGGCATTACCACCAATCGATGTAAAGAAATTGCAGCTACCCGAATTGTTAAAGGAACTAAATCATTGGCAAAAATAGCAGAAACCCCTTTTAGCATTGCTAGAAGGGGTTTTTACGTATTGTAGAAGCGTTTAAAGAAAGCAATTGCTAGTATGATTCTCATTGCTTGTTTTTAGTTTGCTCATCAAAAAGGTTAGCATTACGAACGATTTCTGTAATATATTTCATAGTGATTGCCGTTGCTTGTTTGGCATCATAACTTTTGCGATTATTCAATAGGTTTGTAAACATACCTTGCCAAATTAATAGTGTGATTTCATTGATGGCATCAACATTGCCTTCAGTTAAGTAGCCTTCTTTTAAAGCGATCTCTAACATAGAACGCCCTCGTTTCGTTAGACTGTGTTGAAATAAAATGGTCTTTAAATCATCAGGGATATTGATTAAATCATTGGGGTAAAAATTATAATAATTTTCCAATAGTGCTTCTGGCGTTTCCCCTAAATCCATGATAAAGACTGCGTGAAAAATCTGAGGTTGTTTGAAGGAATATTGACAAAAGCACTCCCAAGCCAATAAGTATTTTTCAATAGGATCTTTGCCTCTTTCTATGTAGCGAGCAACTTCGTTGGTATAGTCTTGCATGCATCTCATCGATGCAAAAAATAGAAGATGCGAGACTTCTGAAAAATAATTGTAGATAGTAGCACTGTTGTAACCTGCTTTATCAGCAACCTTCCGGATTGTGACATTTTCCAGCCCTTCTTCTTCGATGATTTCCGCAGTGGCATCTACAAAGTATTTCCACATACGACTCCTTTGTATTTCCTTTTTCTTCAAAGTAATATCCCCCTAACAAACAATTAATTACTGTAAAATCATTAATTAAATGTATATATTTACCTTATTGTAGCTAATTTAAACTTATTATAGCATAGCAATTTTAATTATCTTCTTTCATTATAGCATTAGCTTTTGTCATTTTCAGAGTTGTGCATTAGAATTTCAGGTGATATACTAATCACAATTATTTTATAATCATGATTACTAAATAATCAAGATTCGGAATAATTAGACGAAGAGGATGTTATAACTAGGAGTCTTGCACTTAGACACAAGGGGAGGATTATACAATGAGTAAAAAAATTGTGACACAATTTGAGTGTACATATGAAACGATTGAAAACACATGGATCGAGTTAGCAGACGGCACAAGGCTTTCAAGTCGTATTTGGCTACCAAATGTAAAATTGGGAGAGAAAGTACCAGCCATTTTAGAGTATATTCCTTATCGTAAAACAGATGGGACAAGAGCAAGAGATGAGCCTATGCACGGTTATTTTGCAGGACATGGTTATGCTGTTGTGCGAGTGGATATGCGAGGTTCAGGTGAGTCAGATGGTTTATTAAAGGACGAATATCTAAAGCAAGAGCAGGATGATGCCCTTGAAGTCATTGAATGGATTGCTAACCAAAGCTGGTGTGATGGCAATATCGGGATGATGGGGAAATCGTGGGGCGGATTTAATTCTCTACAAGTAGCAGCTCGTCGACCAAAGGCGTTAAAGGCGATTATTACCGTAGGCTTTACAGATGATCGTTATAACAATGATATTCACTATAAGGGCGGTTGCTTGTTAAACGATAACTTCTGGTGGGGTGCTATTATGTTAGCCTACCAGTTACGTCCAATTGATCCACATATTGTTGGTGATAGCTGGCGTGATAAATGGATGGAACGATTAGAAAATATGCCTTTGTGGATGGCACAGTGGATGGAGCATCAAACAAGAGATGACTACTGGAAGCATGGTTCAGTTTGTGAGAATTACGATGACATTGAAATCCCTGTTTTTGCGCTAGATGGTTGGGAAGATTCCTATACAAACACAGTCTTAAGTTTAATGGAAGGGCTTTCTGTTCCGAGAAAAGGCATCATTGGCCCATGGGCACATGTTTATCCCCACGATGGAGTGCCGGGTCCAGCAATGGGCTTTCTACAAGAAGCTGTGAAATGGTGGGATCATTGGTTAAAAGGAATAGACAACGATGTAATGGATGGACCAATGGTGAATGTCTGGGTAGAAGAGAGCATGGAGCCATCCGTTAAGAAACCAATCAGCAAAGGCTATTGGGTTGGTTTAGAATCGTGGCCAGCAGCGGAATCGATACAAACTAAGGTGTATCAACTGACACATGGAAAACTAGTAGAACACCGCAGTGAGCAACAAGAGCAAGTCCTACTAAAAACTCCTCAAAATCATGGTCTTTTATCTGGTGAATGGATGGGCGCTGGCGTACTAGGTGAAAGTCCAGCAGACCAACGATTAGATGATGGAATGGCCATGGTTTTTGAAACGGATAGGCTAGAGAAAGCCCTAGAGATTGTGGGCTATCCAAAATTTGAAGTGGAATTAATGAGTGACAAACCACATGCAATGCTATTTGCACAGCTATCAGACGTAGCACCCGATGGAGCTGTCACTCGTGTATCCTATGGCGTGATGAACCTGACACACTTAAATGGGCATGATCATGTTGACCTGTTAACACCTGGTGAAAAAGTGAAGGCCTTTGTTCAGTTAGATTGCTGTGGCCATCAATTTAAAGCGGGGCATCGTTTACGCCTATCCTTAGCTACAACGTTTTGGCCGATGTTTTGGCCAATGCCAGAAGACGCTACATTGACATTAAATCTAGAAACGGCTACCTTATCATTGCCAACTTTCCATGGTCAGCAGGTAGTAGGACCTAATATGAATGCTGAAAGTGCACCATTAACGCCAATCACAACACTGCAAGAAGGAAGAGTCGATCGTTCGATATCCTATGATATTTTAACAGATACATGGACATGCATTACAGATGGGGTTGGAGGCGTATTTGGAGAAGGTATTTATCGCTTTGATGATATTGATGTTACTGTAGAACATAATTTAAAACGAGAATTAACCTTAACGAATGCTGATCCACTGTCAGCTCAGTATACAATCTATCAAAAAATGAAAATTGGTCGTGAAGGCTGGTGGATTGACGCTGATATTACGGTTACCAAAACATCCGATCAGGAAAACTTCCAAATTGTTGGGGAAATGGCCATCAAAGAAAATGACAAACAAGTCTTCCATAAGGAATGGAATCAAAAAATTAAACGTCATGGCTTGTAAATAACATATAAGGGGTAAACATATGGAGGCTAAGTTAAAAAAGAATACAGCTACTTTAGTTATTTTAGCTGTTTCAGGTGCATTAATTTACGCATTGCCTTATTTTAGAAACTACTATTATGATGTCTTTCTGGATGCATTTCATTTAACCAATACACAAATGGGGACACTTGGTAGTGCGTATGGTGTTTGTTGTTTAATTTCCTATATTTTTGGAGGATTTTGTGCAGATCGTTGGAAAACGAAATATTTATTAACCATTTCTTTAGTAGCCACAGGATTATTAGGGTTTACATTATTATTGTATCCACCCTATCCAGTACTTCTACTGATTCATGCTGCTTGGGGAATCACGTCCATTATGACGTTCTGGGGAGCATTAGTAAAAGCGGTTCGTTCTTTAGGCTCTGAAAATGAACAAGGAAAAGCTTTTGGATTTTTTGAAGGCGGACGTGGTGTAACCAACATTATTCAATCTGCTGTGATTTTAGGGATCTTTGCTTTTTTTGCAAAACATATGAGTGATAAAATGGCTCTTTCAGCAGTTATTATGGTGTATTCTGTGATTTGTCTTTTGTTGGGCCTCATGATTATGATGCTGTATAAAGATCCAGATCAAGCAACTGTCAGTCCAGAAGATAGAGAGAGCAGTAAAACGTTTGATTGGGCAGTCCTTTGGAAAGTGTTGAAGATGCCAACTACCTGGCTTGCGACTATCCTTATCTTTACGTCCTACGCGATGATTATTAGCTATTATTACATTACACCTTATGCAACGGCCGCATTTGGTGCGTCTACGTTAATTGCTGCGGCTTTGGGCTACTTCTCGCAATATTGTCGTCCAATTGGTAGTTTTAGTGCAGGAATCATAGGCGACCGAATTGGTGTGTCGAATATGGTGTTAATCGGCTATATTTTATTAGCGTTTGGTTTAGTAGGGCTCAT
>Ga0213829_1001813_pt1 | contig 14659 bp, 16 predicted proteins | sample MC6MC0896MG_FD_180665 | JGI IMG/M metagenome (GOLD analysis project Ga0213829, IMG submission 180665) | Enriched soil aggregate microbial communities from Iowa State University, Ames, United States - MC6-MC0896-MG | ecosystem: Environmental > Terrestrial > Soil > Unclassified | place: USA: Iowa...
GTGGAGTCGGGCAGCATCACGCTGGATAACCAGCCGGTGACCGGGCCTGGTGCGGAGCGCGGCGTGGTGTTTCAGCATGAAGGATTACTGCCGTGGCGCAACGTGCTGGATAACGTCGCCTTTGGCTTGCAGCTGGCGGGGATGTCGCGCCCGGATCGCGACACGATTGCCCGCCGGTTAATCAGGCAGGTGGGGCTGGAGGGCGCGGAAAAGCGCGCCATCTGGCAGTTGTCCGGCGGTCAGCGTCAGCGGGTGGGCATTGCGCGCGCGCTGGCCACCGATCCACAACTGCTGTTGCTGGATGAGCCTTTCGGCGCACTGGATGCCTTTACCCGCGAGCAGATGCAAACCCTGCTGCTGACGCTGTGGCGCGACAGCGGTAAACAGATTCTGTTGATTACGCACGACATAGAAGAGGCGATTTTCCTCGCCAGCGAACTGATTCTGCTGTCGCCAGGACCGGGCCGCATCGTTGAGCGGCTGCGTCCTGGCTTTGGTCAGCGCTTTGCCGCAGGGGAGTCGTGCCGCAGCATCAAATCCGATCCGCAGTTTATCGCCCAGCGCGAGTATGTGCTGAGCCGGGTCTTTGATCAGCGGGAGGCGTTTGCATGAGTGCACTCATCAATGACAAGTCTCTGCCGGTGCGCCGTCGTTTGCGCTGGCCGTTTTCAACCGCCTTCACGCTGAGCATGCTGAGCCTCTCTCTGCTGTTGCTGCTCTGGTGGGGCGTGACCGCGCTGGGCCTGATTGCCCCGCTGTTCCTGCCGTCGCCGCAGCAGGTGTTAAGCAAGCTGCTGCTGATTGCCAGCGCGCAGGGCTTTATGGATGCCACGCTGTGGCAGCATCTGGCCGCCAGCCTGACACGAATGCTGATTGCGCTGACTGCCGCTGCCGCCATCGGTATTCCTGTAGGGATCCTGATGGGCCTCAGCCCGGTCGCTCGCGGGTTGCTCGATCCTCTGATTGAACTCTATCGCCCGATTCCGCCACTCGCCTATCTGCCATTGATGGTGATCTGGTTCGGCATTGGTGAGACCTCGAAAATCCTGCTGATCTATCTGGCGATTTTCGCGCCGGTGACGCTTTCCACCCTGGCCGGTGTGCGTAACACGCAGCAGGTCCGCCTTCGTGCGGCGCGCTCGCTGGGGGCTAATCGCTGGCAACTGCTGCGCTGGGTGATTCTGCCGGGCGCGTTGCCGGAGATCCTCACCGGTCTGCGCATCGGTCTGGGGGTTGGCTGGTCAACGCTGGTGGCCGCTGAGCTGATTGCCGCCACGCGGGGTCTGGGTTTTATGGTGCAGTCAGCAGGAGAATTCCTCGCCACCGATGTGGTGCTGGCGGGTATCGCGGTAATCGCCTTTATTGCTTTTAGCTTAGAACTCGGGCTCCGCGCGTTGCAGCGCCGTCTGACGCCCTGGAGTGGAGAACAATCATGAACGAACGTCTCAGTTTTACCCCGCTTGGCCCGTACATTGGCGCGCAGGTCTCAAACCTGGATGTGTCTCGCCCATTGAGTGATGCTCAGTTTGAGCAGCTTTATCATGGCCTGCTGCGTCATCAGGTGCTGTTTCTGCGTGACCAGAAAATAACGCCGGAACAGCACCGCGCGCTGGCAATCCGCTTTGGCGATCTGCACATCCATCCGGTCTATCCGCATGCGGAAGGCGTCGAGGAGATTATCGTGCTGGATACCCATCAGGATAATCCGCCAGATAATGACAACTGGCATACCGATGTCACCTTTATTGATACGCCGCCAGCGATCGCCTTGCTGGCCTCGAAGGTGTTACCGGAGTCGGGGGGTGACACGCTCTGGACCAGCGGGATTGCGGCTTACGAAGCGCTCTCTGAACCCTTTAAGCAGCTGCTGGCAGGTCTCCATGCCGAGCATGATTTCAAAAAGTCATTCCAGGAGTATAAGTACCGCAAAACGGAGGAGGAGCATCAGCGCTGGCAGCAGGCGGTAGCAAAACATCCGCCGGTGCAGCATCCGGTTATCCGCATCCATCCGGTCAGCGGCAAAAAAGCGCTGTTTGTGAATGAGGGCTTTACCACGCGGATCGTCGATTTAAGCGAGAAAGAGAGTGATGCGGTGCTGGGCTTTCTGTTTGCGCACGCCACTAAACCGGAGTTTCAGGTGCGCTGGCGCTGGCAGCCAGACGATCTGGCTATCTGGGATAATCGGGTCACGCAGCATTATGCCAATGCTGATTACTATCCTGCCCGGCGCATTATGCAGCGGGCAACGGTGCTGGGCGATAAACCCCGTTAAAAGAGAATCTCCCCGCGAGCGGGGAGATTTTTTTATGAGGCCATAATCTGTTCGAGCTGTTCCTGCGCTTCCAGCCACGCCATCTCCACCTCTTCCAGCGCAGATTTGCTCTCCGCCTGACGCTGCAGCGCGGTGGTCAGGTCCGCTTTACGGCTCTGTTCATAGATAGCGCTGTCTGAGAGCTGAGCTTCGGCTTCGGCCAGCTGGCTCTGCCATTTGCTCATCTGCTTTTCCAGCTTCTCTATCTCTTTGCGCAGCGGCTGCGTCTGGGTGCGCAGTTCAGCATCACGACGCTTCTGGTCTTTACGCGCCTGGGCACTGTTGCCGTTATCCTGCTTCGGCGCGGCATCCTGTTGCGCCTGCTGCTTCTGCAGATCGCTCAGCCACTTCTGGTAATCTTCGAGATCGCCTTCAAACACATCCACTTTGCCATCATGCACCAGATAGAGATCGTCTGTGGTCGCGCGCAGCAGATGTCGGTCGTGCGATACCACGACCAGCGCACCTTCGAAGTCGATCAACGCTTCGGTCAGCGCCTGGCGCATATCGAGATCGAGGTGGTTGGTGGGTTCATCCAGCAGCAGCAGGTTAGGGCGCTGCCAGACAATCAGCGCCAGCACCAGTCGCGCTTTCTCTCCGCCGGAGAAGCGCTCAGTGATTTCAGTGACTTTATCGCCGCGGAAATCGAAGCCGCCCAGATAGTCGCGCAGCTGCTGTTCCAGCACCTCAGGCGCAATACGCGACAGATGCTGCAGCGGTGACTCATCGGCCCGCAGATACTCCAGCTGATGCTGGGCGAAGTAACCGAGCTTGATCCCTTTCGCCAGACCCATCTTGCCGTCCATCGCCTCCAGCTCACCCGCCAGCAGCTTAATCAGGGTTGATTTACCGGCACCGTTACGTCCCAGCAGGCCGATGCGCGAGCCGGGGACCAGGTTGAGCTTGATGGCGTCGAGAATAATACGATCGCCATAACCCGCAGTGACCTTCTCCATCTTCATCAGCGGATTAGGCAGGTTCTCCGGCTTGCGGAAAGTGAAGCTGAACGGGTTATCGACATGGGCGGGCGCAATCATTTCCATGCGCTCCAGCATCTTGATGCGGCTCTGCGCCTGCTTCGCCTTGGTGGCCTGAGCGCGGAAGCGATCAATGTAGCTGTGCAGGTGCGCCACTTTCTCCTGCTGGCTCTCATACAGTGACTGCTGCTGAGCCAGTTTGGCGACGCGCTGCCGCTCAAAGGAGCTGTAGTTGCCGGTATATTCGAACATCGACTCCTGTTCGATATGAATAATTTTGTCGATGACGGGATCGAGGAAGTCACGATCGTGCGAAATCAGAATCAGCGTGCCTTCATAACTCTTCAGCCAGCGCTCCAGCCAGATCACCGCATCGAGATCGAGGTGGTTGGTCGGTTCATCCAGCAGCAGCAGATCGGAACGACAAATCAGCGCCTGTGCCAGGTTGAGGCGCATGCGCCAGCCACCCGAGAAGTCGCTGACCGGGCGTTGCAGCTGTTCCTGACTGAAGCCCAGACCATGCAGCAGGCTTGAGGCGCGCGCATGGATGCTCCACGCCTGCACCGCGTCCAGCTTGCCATGCAGCAGCGCGATGGCATTGCCATCGTCACGCAGATTGGCGTCCGCCAGTTCTGCCTCAAGCTGGCGAAACTGGCGATCGCCATCAATCACGTACTCCAGCGCGGCTTTATCCAGCGCAGGGGTTTCCTGATTCACCCAGGCCAGCGCCCAGTGAGTGGGGAAAGTGACGGTACCGGCATCGCTGGTGATTTCACCTTTTAACAGCGACAGCAGCGTGGATTTTCCACAGCCGTTTTTACCCACCAGCCCGACCTTCTGGCCGGGATTAATGGTGGCGGTGGCATTGTCGAGCAGGACGCGGATGCCGCGGCGAATTTGTAAGGCTGAGAAGACAATCATGTAAGCGCCGTATCGTCAGAATATGTTAATTTACTGGCAACATAATGAGATTTTGCTGCGTCGTGCATGGTAGCGGAAAACCGCACCAATGACGACGCTTTGGAGGGAAAGGATGTCGCAGCCACCCAGGGTTTTGCTGCTTTATGCTCATCCGGAATCACAGGATTCGATCGCCAATCGGATTCTGCTGCAGCCGGCTCAGGCACTGGAACACGTTACCGTGCACGATCTGTACGCAACCTATCCGGATTTTTTTATCGATATTCACCATGAACAACAGCTGCTGCGTGAACATGATGTCATCATTTTTCAGCATCCGCTCTATACCTATAGCTGTCCGGCGCTGCTGAAAGAGTGGCTGGACAGAGTTCTGTCGCGCGGTTTCGCCAATGGCGTGGATGGCAATGCGCTGGAAGGAAAGTACTGGCGCAGCGTCGTCACCACCGGAGAACCGGAAAGTGCCTTCAGACATCAGGGTCTGAACCGCTATTCGCTCAATGACATTATGCGTCCTTTTGAGCTGACCGCGCAGATGTGCCGTATGCACTGGATGCCGCCGATGATCGTCTACTGGGCGCGTCGTCAGAGTCCTGAATTAATGAAAAATTACGCCCGCGCCTATGGCGACTGGCTGGCGGCACCGCTGCCGAATGGAGGGGTATAGATGGAAGGGCAAACGCTGCTGACCGCCGGGGTGATTTATCTGGTCGCGGCGGTATTGATTGTACCGGTGGCGGCTCGCCTCGGTATTGGTGCAGTTCTGGGCTATCTGGTGGCGGGTATCGCTATCGGCCCGTGGGGATTAGGCTTTATCAGCGACGTCGACGAGATTCTGCACTTCTCTGAGCTCGGCGTGGTGTTCCTGATGTTTATTATCGGGCTGGAGCTGAACCCGGCAAAGCTGTGGGCGCTGCGCCGCTCCATTTTTGGCGTCGGCGCGGCGCAGGTGATCTTCTCAGCGGCGATTCTGGGCGGCTTATTGTGGCTGACCAACTTTAGCTGGCAGGCGGCGATCATTGGCGGGATTGGTCTGGCGATGTCCTCGACCGCCATGGCCCTGCAGCTGATGATGGATAAAGGCATGAACCGCAGCGAAGCGGGGCAACTGGGCTTTTCGGTGTTGCTGTTTCAGGATATCGCGGTGATCCCAGCCCTGGCGCTGATCCCGCTGCTGGCCGGAACCGACAGCGGTCATATCGACTGGATGAAGGTCGGCATGAAAGTACTGGCGTTTGCCGGCATGCTGGTAGGCGGACGCTATCTGCTGCGGCCTATCTTCCGTTACATCGCTGCGTCGGGCGTGCGCGAAGTCTTTACCGCCGCTTCGCTGCTGCTGGTGCTGGGCTCGGCGCTGTTTATGGATGCGCTGGGTCTGTCGATGGCGCTGGGGACCTTTATTGCCGGGATCCTGCTGGCGGAGAGCGAGTACCGGCATGAGCTGGAAGTCGCCATCGACCCGTTTAAAGGTTTACTGCTGGGCCTGTTCTTTATTTCGGTTGGCATGGCGCTCAACCTCGGTGTGCTCTATACCCATATTGTGACCATCCTGCTGGGTGTCGTGACGCTGGTGGCGGTGAAAACGCTGGTGCTCTATCTGCTGGCGCGCATTTATGGCTTGCGCAGCTCTGAGCGGCAGCAGTTCGCTGGCGTACTGAGTCAGGGGGGCGAGTTCGCCTTTGTGCTCTTTTCCGCGGCCTCCTCGGCAAAGCTGTTCTCTGGCGATCAACTGCCGATGCTGCTGGTGACGGTAACCCTGTCGATGATGACCACGCCGCTGTTGATGAAGGGAATCGATCGTCTGCTGGCACGCCGCTTCAATGAGCCGGATGACGAGGCAGAGAAACACTTTGTCGAAGACGATCAGCCGCAGGTGATTGTGGTGGGCTTTGGTCGCTTCGGGCAGGTGGTGGGGCGTTTGCTGATGGCGAATAACAAACGCATCACCGTGCTTGAGCGCGACATCAGTGCAGTCAGTCTGATGCGGAAATATGGCTATAAGGTTTATTACGGCGACGCTACTGAACTGGAGTTGCTGCGGGCCGCCGGTGCGGCCAGCGCTCAGGCGATTGTGATCACCTGTAACGAGCCCGAAGATGTGATGACGATTGTACATCTGTGCCAGCAGCATTTTCCGCAGTTGCAGATTCAGGCGCGCGCCCGGGGCCGTGTAGAAGCGCATGAACTGCTTCAGGCGGGCGTCACGCAGTTCTCGCGTGAGACCTTCTCCAGTGCGCTGGAGCTGGGACGTAAAACGCTGATGACGCTGGGGATGCATCCGCATCAGGCGCACCGCGCCCAGCAGTATTTCCGCCATCTTGATATGCGGATGCTGCGCGAGCTGATGCCCAATCTCTCTGAAAGCGCGCAGGCTTCGCGCGTCCGTGAAGCGCGGCGTGAACTGGAAGATATCTTCCAGCGCGAAATGCAGCGCGAAAAGCGGCAGATCGACGGCTGGGACGATGATGAATAACCTCTTTAAACAGGCAGAAGCTAATGCGTAAACGTTTTATTGCTGGTGCGACATGCCCGCACTGCCAGGAGAAGGACACGCTGGCAATGTGGCGTGAAAATAATGTCGATGTGGTGGAGTGCGTGAAGTGTGGTCACCAGATGCGTGAGGCCGATAAGCAGGCGCGCGATCAGGTTCGCACTAATGAGCAGGTTATCGGTATTTTTCATCCTGAGTAGCGGAATGGCGCAGCTTTTTTTACGCCTGGACTTACAGCGGGATTGAATTCCGTTACAATTGTCGCCATTAACGCTGTAGTCGCAAGAGAAAGTGAAAACCCTCTTGTACTCAGCCCCGAACCTTTCTGGTTGGTGTTATTGCACGAAAGAATAGACCAATGAGACGGGATCTCAGCTCTCAACGGTTAGGAGATATCATGAAAGTAGCAAAAGACCTGGTGGTAAGCCTGGCCTATCAGGTACGTACAGAAGACGGCGTGTTAGTTGACGAGTCACCGGTGAGTGCACCGTTAGACTACCTGCACGGTCATGGTTCCCTGATTTCTGGTCTGGAAAATGCGCTGGAAAACCACATTGCCGGCGACAAGTTTGACGTGCATATCCCGGCAAACGATGCCTACGGTCAGTATGACGATAACCTGGTGCAGCGCGTTCCTAAAGACGTCTTCATGGGCGTTGACGAACTGCAGGTTGGCATGCGCTTCCTGGCAGAAACCGATCAGGGCCCGGTACCGGTAGAAATCACCGAAGTGGAAGATGATCACGTCGTGGTTGATGGTAACCACATGCTGGCGGGTCAGAACCTGAACTTCAACGTTGAAGTGGTTGCTATCCGCGAAGCCACGCCGGAAGAACTGGCTCATGGCCACGTTCACGGTGCAGATGGCCATCATCATGACCACGATCACGGCCATGATCACGACCACGACCATGATCAGGGTAAAGGCGGCTGCGGCTGCAGCCACTAAGTCTCAACAGACCTTTCAAGGCCACCCTCGGGTGGCCTTTCTTTTGTCGCGTATTCTGGTTCTGCCCGGGTAAGCCGGGGCCAGATAGCCCGCGATCAGTAGTGCGGTGGTGGCGTCTCTTCAGATTGTGAGGCGACGATCGATGGCGCATTCGCTTTGAGCTTGTCGGTTAAAATGCGCATCTGCTCACGCATCTTATTCATCTCCAGCTCGTGCTGAACGACCGCGCTGTTCAGCTGATCGATAGTCATCTCCTGAAAGGCCAGTTTGCTCTCCAGCGTCTCCAGACGCTGTTCCCACTCAGATTGTTGCATGACCTGTTCCTCTGTTAAGGTGCGACTCGGGACGTGATTCTACGATCTGAATGCCAGGAATCACCTGTTTTTTTCACGCCCGGAGGCGTTGCGCTTGAAAAAAGGCAGCGCGGCATCATCTCTGATGAAACTTCCCGATGTTATAAAGGTCGGAGGTTAACCGGGTAATTACATTGTGGGAGTGTTCGACACTGCCACGTAAAGTTATAGTGTGGACCCTGAAGTCCGCAATGTTTCCCGAGGTTAGACGCTTCGGTTTTGGAGAATGGATGAAATCACTGTTTAAAGTCACATTGTTAGCTACCACCATGGCTGTTGCGCTGAATGCTCCGCTGGCAATGGCGGCAGATACCGCTGCGGCGCCACAGGCTGCACCAGCCGCCGCGCCACAGTCTGCGCCTCAGGCACCGAAAAATGCTGCCTTCAAAGATGAAGACCAGCAGTCCGCCTACGCGCTGGGTGCTTCGCTGGGTCGCTACATGGACAACTCCCTGAAGGAGCAGGAAAAACTGGGCATCAAACTGGATAAGCAGCAGCTGATCGCTGGTGTTCAGGATGCATTTGGTGGCAAAAGCAAACTCTCTGATGAAGAGATTGAGCAGACGCTGCAATCCTTTGAAGGCCGCGTGAAAGGCGCAGCCTCAGCGAAAATGGAAAAAGATGCGAAAGAGAACTCTGAAAAGGGCGAAGCTTACGCAACCAAATTTGCTAAAGAGAGCGGCGTGAAGAAAACCGAAAGCGGCCTGCTGTATAAAGTTGAGAAAGAGGGTACCGGCGACGCACCTAAAGACAGCGATACTGTAGTGGTAAACTACAAAGGTACGCTGATTGACGGTACTGAATTCGACAACTCTTATACCCGTGGCGAGCCACTTTCATTCCGTCTGGATGGTGTCATCCCGGGCTGGACTGAAGGTCTGAAGCACGTGAAGAAAGGCGGCAAGATCAAGCTGGTGATCCCACCAAATCTGGCTTACGGCAAAAATGGCGTTCCGGGCATCCCGGCTAACTCCACCCTGGTGTTTGATGTCGAGCTGCTTGATATCAAACCAGCGCCAAAGGCAGATGAAAAAGCACAGGCTCCTGCGCCTGCTGCTGCAGAAAAAGCGCAGTAATCTGCTGACCGCCGCCTCCGGGCGGCGGTTTCATTTCGGCTTCACGACAAACCTCTGGCATAAGCCGACGACATTTGCCAGACTAATGCCTGCCTAATTATCCCAATATTGAGTCTGCCCATAAGCCGCTGTGACAGGCTCCAGCCATTCAGGGTGATACTCTTCAATGTCTAATCCATTCAATCCGGGTGAACTGAGCGACTTCGATCTTCTGGAGCAGCGCCCGTTCGAACAAAGTGATTACGATATTCTGAAATCGTACGAGGCTGTCGTGGATGGCCTGGCGATGTTGATCGGTTCGCATTGTGAAATTGTCCTGCATTCGCTTGAAGATCTTAAGTGTTCGGCCGTACGTATCGCTAATGGTGAACACACCGGACGTAAAGTCGGTTCGCCTATTACCGATTTAGCCCTGCGTATGCTGCATGATATGCATGGCGCGGACAGTAATGTCTCCCGTGCCTACTTCACACGTGCCAAAAGCGGCGTGCTGATGAAATCGGTCACGATTGCGATTCGTAACCGTCAGCAGCGGGTCATTGGCTTGCTCTGCATCAACATGAACCTTGATGTGCCGTTCTCACAGATCATGTCGACCTTTATGCCGCCCGAGATGCAGCAGGTTGACTCCAACGTCAACTTCGCCAGTTCGGTAGACGATCTGGTGATGCAGACGCTGGAGTTCACCATTGAAGAGGTGAGTGCTGACCGTAATGTATCGAACAACGCCAAGAATCGTCAGATTGTGCTGAACCTGTATGAGAAGGGGATCTTCGACATCAAGGATGCCATCAACCAGGTGGCCGATCGGCTGAATATTTCCAAACACACCGTCTATCTCTATATCCGTCAGTTTAAAAATGGCGACTTCCAGGGGCAGGAGCGGTAATGCGTTACACCCTGCTGGTCACCGGCCCGGCTTACGGTACGCAACAGGCGACCAGTGCCTGGTTGTTTGCCTGCGCACTGCTGACGGCAGGCCATCAGCTTGACAGTGTTTTCTTCTATCGCGAAGGGGTGCTGAACGCTAACCAACTGACGTCGCCCGCCAGTGATGAGTTTGATCTGGTGCGCGCATGGCAGACATTGCATCAGGAGCAGGGTGTGGCACTGAATATTTGTGTGGCGGCCGCGCTGCGTCGTGGCGTCAGCGACCAGCAGGAAGCGGCACGACTCCAGCTGGCGGGCAGTAACCTGCAGCCGGGCTTTACCCTGAGCGGGCTGGGCGCGCTGGCGGAAGCGGCGCTGAGCTGTGAACGCATGGTGCAGTTCTGATGAATCGGGTCGCGTTTGTCTTTACCCGGGCGCCGCACGGCAGCAGCGCAGGACGTGAGGGGCTGGATGCCGCGCTGGCCACGGGCGCGCTCAGTGAGGATATCGGCCTGTTTTTTATCGGTGATGGCGTGCTGCAGCTTAATCTGCACCAGCAACCTGAGACGATTAAGAGCCGTCACTATGCCGCGACCTTTGGCGTGCTGGCACTGTATGAGATTGAACACTGCTATCTCTGCCGGACATCGCTGATAGCGCGTGGATTAGAGGTTGACGCTGACCGGTTGCTGGATGTTACGCTACTGGACGCGCCGGCACTGCGACAGACGCTGGCCAGCTACGATCGCATTCTTACTTTTTAAGAGACGTTAATGCTGCATACGTTACTGCACTCACCGGCACACTGTGACCTTGAGAGCCTGCTTTTAATGGCGGGTGCGGGTGATGACCTGCTGCTGTTGCAGGATGGCGTGCTGGCCGCTTTAGCTGGCAGCCACGCATTGATGCGACTGTCAGAGAGCGAAGCGACGCTCTGGGTGCTGGACGAAGATGTCCAGGCTCGCGGTCTCGCTGGACAAATTTCGACCCGTGTGCAGTCAGTAGACTATACTGGGTTTGTCACGCTAACGATCAGGCATCAGCAACAAATGGTCTGGTAATCGGCTAAAACCTGGTTATTTCTTGACACCCCTTTGACTCAGCCCTAAAATTCTGCCTCCTCGTAATTCTACGAGGCGATTTATTACGTGTTTACGAAGCAAAAGCAAATCCAGGAGCTATTTAATGGCAACAGTTAACCAGCTGGTTCGCAAACCACGCGTCCGCAAAGTTGCAAAGAGCAACGTGCCGGCGCTGGAAGCTTGCCCGCAAAAACGTGGCGTTTGTACTCGTGTGTACACCACCACTCCTAAGAAACCAAACTCCGCACTGCGTAAAGTCTGCCGTGTGCGTTTGACCAACGGTTTTGAAGTTACCTCCTACATTGGTGGTGAAGGTCATAACCTGCAGGAACACTCCGTGATCCTGATCCGTGGCGGTCGTGTAAAAGACCTGCCAGGTGTGCGTTACCACACCGTTCGTGGCGCGCTTGACTGCTCAGGTGTTAAAGACCGTAAGCAGGCTCGCTCCAAGTACGGCGTGAAGAAGCCAAAGGCTTAATGGTTCTCCGTTAAGTAAGGCCAAACGTTTTAAATTAAATGTCAAAATAAACTCATAGAGTTTTGGACAATCCTGAATTAACAACGGAGTATTTCCATGCCACGTCGTCGCGTCATTGGTCAGCGTAAAATTCTGCCAGATCCTAAGTTCGGATCAGAGCTGCTGGCCAAATTTGTAAATATCCTGATGGTAGATGGTAAAAATCTACTGCAGAATCAATCGTTTATACCGCGCTTGAGACCCTGGCTCAGCGTTCAGGTAAAAACGCGCTGGAATCTTTTGAAGTAGCTCTGGAAAACGTGCGTCCGACTGTCGAAGTTAAGTCACGTCGCGTTGGTGGTTCTACTTATCAGGTACCAGTAGAAGTCCGTCCGGTTCGTCGTAATGCTCTGGCAATGCGCTGGATCGTAGATGCTGCTCGTAAACGCGGTGATAAATCAATGGCTCTTCGCCTGGCGAACGAACTTTCTGATGCTGCAGAGAACAAAGGTACAGCAGTTAAGAAACGTGAAGACGTTCACCGCATGGCAGAAGCCAACAAGGCGTTCGCACACTACCGTTGGTAATCACCACGTAGTTGTTAAACCAGCGGGCGCTCAATCAGCCAACCCGCTGGGGTCGACTTACCTTGAACGTCCGAGAATCAGAGGAATCAAATGGCTCGTAAAACACCCATTGCCCGCTACCGTAATATCGGTATCAGTGCGCACATCGACGCCGGTAAGACTACCACTACCGAACGCGTTCTGTTCTACACCGGTGTAAACCACAAAATCGGTGAAGTACATGACGGCGCAGCAACCATGGACTGGATGGAGCAGGAACAGGAACGTGGTATTACCATCACCTCCGCTGCGACCACCTGTTACTGGTCTGGTATGGCCAAGCAGTTTGAACCACACCACGTAAACATTATCGACACCCCAGGACACGTTGACTTCACCATCGAAGTTGAGCGTTCTATGCGTGTGCTTGATGGCGCGGTAATGGTTTACTGTGCAGTTGGTGGCGTTCAGCCACAGTCTGAGACCGTATGGCGTCAGGCTAACAAATATAAAGTTCCACGCATTGCGTTCGTTAACAAAATGGACCGCATGGGTGCTAACTTCCTGAAAGTTGTTAAACAGATGGAAGTTCGTCTGGGCGCAACTCCAGTTCCTCTGCAGCTGGCTATCGGCGCAGAAGAGAAATTCACCGGTGTTGTTGACCTGGTGAAAATGAAAGCAATCAACTGGAACGACGCAGACCAGGGTGTAACCTTCGTCTACGAAGATATCCCAGCTGATATGCAGGAACTGGCTGAAGAATGGCATGCGAAGCTGGTTGAAGCCGCTGCTGAAGGCTCTGATGAGCTGATGGAGAAATTCTTCGGTGGTGAAGAACTGACTGAAGAAGAGATCAAAACATCTCTGCGTAAGCGTGTTCTGAACAACGAAATTATCCTGGTAACCTGTGGTTCTGCATTTAAGAACAAAGGTGTTCAGGCGATGCTGGATGCAGTTGTTGAATATCTGCCAGCACCGACTGACGTTACCGCGATCAACGGTATGCTGGACGACGGTAAAGACACGCCGGCTGTTCGTCACTCTGATGACAACGAGCCGTTTGCTGCACTGGCGTTCAAAATCGCTACCGACCCGTTCGTGGGTAACTTAACCTTCTTCCGCGTTTACTCTGGTGTTGTTAACACGGGTGACACCGTGTTCAACCCGGTTAAGTCAAACCGTGAGCGTCTGGGCCGTATCGTTCAGATGCACGCTAACAAGCGTGAAGAGATTAAAGAAGTTCGTGCGGGTGATATCGCAGCTGCGATTGGCCTGAAAGATGTGACCACTGGTGACACCCTGTGTGACCCAGATAACGTCATCATCCTTGAGCGCATGGAGTTCCCGGAGCCGGTAATCTCTATCGCCGTTGAGCCAAAAACCAAAGCTGACCAGGAAAAAATGGGTCTGGCTCTGGGCCGTCTGGCAAAAGAAGACCCATCATTCCGCGTATGGACTGATGAAGAATCTAACCAGACCATCATCGCCGGTATGGGTGAATTGCACCTCGACATCATCGTTGACCGTATGAAGCGTGAGTTCAACGTTGAAGCAAACGTGGGTAAACCACAGGTTGCTTACCGTGAAGCGATTCGCAACAAAGTTACCGATGTTGAAGGTAAACACGCCAAGCAGTCTGGTGGTCGTGGTCAGTATGGCCATGTTGTTATCGACATGTACCCACTGGAGCCAGGTTCGAACCCGAAAGGCTACGAATTTGTCAACGACATCAAAGGTGGTGTGATTCCTGGTGAATACATCCCTGCGGTTGACAAAGGTATCCAGGAGCAGCTGAAATCAGGCCCTCTGGCTGGTTACCCGGTTGTGGATCTGGGCGTGCGTCTGCACTTCGGTTCTTACCACGATGTCGACTCCTCAGAACTGGCGTTTAAACTGGCCGCGTCTCTTGCCTTCAAACAAGGCTTTAAACAAGCGACACCTGTTCTGCTTGAGCCTATCATGAAGGTTGAAGTTGAAACGCCAGAAGAGAACACGGGTGATGTCATCGGTGACCTTAGCCGTCGTCGTGGTATGCTCAAAGGGCAGGAATCTAACGCTACTGGCGTTCAGATTCACGCTGAAGTTCCGTTGTCTGAGATGTTCGGATACGCAACTCAGCTGCGTTCTCTGACCAAAGGTCGTGCTTCTTACTCCATGGAGTTCCTGAAGTATGACGATGCGCCAAACAACGTAGCGCAGGCCGTTATTGAAGCTCGTAGCAAATAAGCTACGGTTTAAATTTGAACTGATGCCTTCACCCAGATGGTGAAGGCACAACGTAAGGAATTATCGCCATGGCGAAAGAGCAATTTCAGCGTAACAAACTGCACGTAAACGTGGGCACCATCGGTCACGTCGACCACGGTAAAACCACCCTGACTGCAGCTATCACCACCGTACTGTCTAAAACTTACGGCGGCCAGGCTCGTGCATTCGATCAGATCGATAACGCACCAGAAGAGAAAGCACGTGGTATCACCATCAACACTTCACACGTTGAGTATGAAACCCCGACTCGCCACTATGCGCACGTTGACTGCCCAGGCCACGCCGACTATGTGAAAAACATGATCACCGGTGCTGCGCAGATGGACGGCGCGATCCTGGTT
>Ga0213829_1001815_pt1 | contig 14650 bp, 18 predicted proteins | sample MC6MC0896MG_FD_180665 | JGI IMG/M metagenome (GOLD analysis project Ga0213829, IMG submission 180665) | Enriched soil aggregate microbial communities from Iowa State University, Ames, United States - MC6-MC0896-MG | ecosystem: Environmental > Terrestrial > Soil > Unclassified | place: USA: Iowa...
GTACCAGATACTGTTAAAGGCCCATTAGCCCCGCTGTCCTTGCGGGGCGTCTGAGCCGATAAACTAAACATATGAAATACAGCAATGCATGTCAAAAGCAATGTTGTATTCTTTAATGCCTTTGAAAGGCAAATAAAATCATTTAAAATATTAAGAGCCTGCTTACTGACAGCTCCTAACAAATAGGCAATACGCTCCCCGTTGCAAAATTTTTGCATGTTAAAAATGTGTTGTGCAAAGGCCATAGCTATGGCTCTTACTGATCCAACAATAAAGAATTAGCTTATCCGAAAAGCGCCGTCAAAACGGTTACAAGGCATTGATTAGGAATAATTATGACGCTTCCTACCGGAATTAAAGAAGAACCGACCCATAACATACTATTGTATTACAATAAAAAGTAATGGTAAAAAGTTTGGATTCAATAAAACTTTGCTTAATTTTAAGGTGCAAGATTAAAACAAGCTGCAACATTGGCCAATATTACCTTTTATGCAATCATCTAAATGTATAGGTCGGTGACAGGGATATAAAGAGGGAAATTAAACTGAACTAGGTTCAGGTGTCTTTTCATTTTAAGGAAAGTCAAATCCTCCCCTTTTTATTGCTCTTTACAGCCTGTTTTTTTTCTACAGTGTGTCTATTCAGGCGCACGAAAAATGTTCTTTAATTGTGATTTGCGGGAATACCTCTTCAGCCGATCTCGGATCGGTTGTGGGTAATGGATGGTGTTTGTTCGTTTCGTTCTCATAATCATTTTTGGTTTATGTGGAACGATGTCAATCATTCATTGAAGAAGTTAATTTGCTCTAAAACCAATAGGGCGAACTTCAATGCTTTTGAACGTGGCACGACCAAGCGCCAATAATCCAAAGATTATTTTCCACAAAAGACCGACATGAAGTTCGCCCTATTAGACTATACCGCTAAGATATGAAAATCTAATAGAAATGGCGAACTCACGATTGCTCATGTGGAATTTTTGGTCGTTTTCGTTCATGAGTAACATCGTTAAGTTAGGGCTATACCCTACTTTATCGCTATTAATTACTACAAAGATAATAAACACTTGTCGTAATGTCAATATAAAAATATAATAAGTGTAAAATATGAGTTGGAAACAAAACTTGTCAAACATTATAATAAATTCAAGCTATCAATTATCAGAAATTAGTTCGTGGACAAATATCGAGGTGCCTAAACTCTCTGATATGAAAAACTTAAAACATCCAAATTTCAATTGCAAAGAATTTTTATTATTAAAGCTTTTATTAAAAAAGCAACATAGCTCTTTCATTGATGAAGTTTTTGGTTTCAATTATTTCGACGGAATAAAAAAAATTGAATATGCACCCAAACTCACAGGATTGGGAATCATATTGAAAGATAGGTACCAATTTGAAATTCTTCCAAAGAAGGAGGTTGTTGAAAATTCGAAGCTAAAATCGAGTAGAATTGATTATTTAATCTCGCAGGAGGACGAAAGTATTAAAATTGAGGAAATCACAAAGCTAGAACTAACTTTTGGCGAGGAATTGGGCACTTTGTGTAATCTTAGATTTCCAGATTTACGAATCAACACTGAGGAGGAATATTTAGTCAAATTGGAACAGATAAAAGAATACAATAGAGAAGCAAATAACAGGAGGAAAAAGTAAATAATTATATGCCTACGATAGAACAATCTAATTATTTAAATAAATCTGTAAGAATATTTAGATTCTATACTATTGCATCATTAATCTTAATTCTACTCGTTATGCTTTTGTCGCCTTTACGGCAGAATTATTTAATATTGATATCGGCAATAACACTATTACCTGTATTAATTCCGTTAATATTGGCTCCAATGGGTTTGTATTACAGCTGGAGAAGCTATCAAGCCAAAGAAGAGCCAAGGAAAAAACGGACAATGTTTTTTATGGGACATATGTTCTTTTGTACGTTGATAATATTATTTGTCATGGCCATAATTAAGGATGTATCTTTCCTTAATTGGTAAAAGATTGATTTTTATATTGATTGACATTGCTAATCCTTATTTTCAAAAAATGAAAACACGATGGTTTTAGAAGTAGCTATTTTAAATGTAAAACTTGGTAGAGCGGAAAAGTTTGAAAATGATTTTCAAATAGCTAGCCAATATATTTCATCCATCAACGGATATATAAAACATTCCTTAAAGAAATGTATAGAGGTAGACAACCAATACATTTTATTGGTGCAATGGGTTTCTGTCGAAGCACATGAGGTTGGATTCCGACAGTCGCCGCAATACCAAAAATGGAAAGCCTTACTGCACGACTATTATGATCCTTTTCCCCAGGTTTTGCATTATGAAGAAATATGAAATAGGCTATTATGTAACCTTAGATTCCGGAGCTAAAAATCAATACTGAGGAATAGATTACGTCCTGCTTACCGAACAACTTGATTATGAAATATTTATTGATACTTTTAAATCTTTACACCTTCTTATCATTTGCCTATTGCCAAGATACGCCCCCTATTGCGGTGTCACCCATTGTTGATTTAGATATACCGATCAATCAAAAAATTGTCAATACTGTAGACAGCTTTTTAAGGGTTAGGGATGACTATACCAATATTAACAGGTATAAATTCTGTGAAAAATCTGACTTTGACCGATTTGGAAGTCCGTTTTCTTTCTTGCAGAATATGGAGAATAACAATAGCGGTCAGCGTGTTTTCAATCCTTGCGTAATGGAGATTATACCGTGGGTTCCCCAGAAGCAATACATTGTCAAGATCAGTTTTATATCATCCAGCAAACCTCTTCTAAAAGCTATTGTCAATGTAATAGCAAAATACGACAACGATACAGTCAAAATTTCATCTTATCTACATTTTATCGAGCAGACATGGCAAAGGAAAGAGAAAGAAGAAATTACTTACTATATAAGTCGCAATAGATTAAAAAACGTTGATAAAGACATTAATACACAGATAAAGTTTAATAAAAAAATGTCTCAATATTTTGATATCCCAAGGATCCCATTAACGTACTATTCTGCATCGACAGTAGAAGAGTTTTTTAATATGCAGGGGTTTCAATACCATCCAATGATGTATGCCGATAGTACTGGTGGCGTTGTTTACAAAAACAATGTATTGTCTGCAAATAATTCAGAATATTATCCTCATGAAATCAGTCATCTGTATATCAGAAAAGCTGTTCCGGGGATAAATCAGTTTTTCGATGAGGGACTTGCCACGTATTTAGGTGGAAGTGGAATGTTAACATATGAGCAACTTAAGGCTAAATTCAAAAAAGAAGTCAATAAGATAGATATTTGGAAAGTTTGTCAATCTAATATATTCGACAGGTCTTATTGGACGCATGATTTTCCAGCCAGCTATGTTGTTGCAAGTATAATTTGTGAATATGGTATCAAAAAATGTGGGAAAACAGATTTTTTAAAATTGCTCAGAGATATACGGGAAACAAAATTAATTTTTGAAAATTTAGGTTTAAATAAAGATAATATACAGGAGCAATTGCTCCGACTCTAGGTTGATAACTCACTCTGTAAATTAAAAACATAATGAAGTTAAAATAAATCACTCCCTAATTTTCAAGGTGGTGAAGTTGCTACATTTGAGTGGACATTAAGTTAAGAGAATTTAATAACTTAACAGACTTATGTCAAGAGAAAGAAAAGTTTATACCAAAGAGTTCAAACTGATGAGTGTTGAACTGAGTAACACGCGTAGCGACCTTAGCGCGCTGGCCAGGGAATTGGATATTAGCCCTTCATTATTGTATAGGTGACAAAAGGAACATTCTGTAAAACAAGGAAGTAGTTTCCCTGGGAATGGAAAAGTTATCCTGAGTGAGAGTGAACAGGAGTTAGCACGCTTAAGAAAAGAACTTCGGGAGACACAGATAGAACGGGATATATTAAAGAAGGCTGTAAGCATCTTCTCCAAGAGCGACACCAAATATTTAGGAAAATGGGGCCGAACGTAGACTGGAGAGGCCCTTTTACATAGTAAAAGATTCGGTTGTATGGTATTAAAATCTGATTGTATCTAAGATTATAGTGATTCTACTTTTTTGTTATATAAAAGAAAAATAATTATTTTAGAGTTGCCCGCTTCTGAGCACTTTTCATAAAATAGGTTAATAATATGGCTAAACACCCGATGTCCCCCATACTTCGGGTGTTTTTATTTTTTAAACATTTCTTTGACAATAACATATACCAATCTGCTAGCTCGCTAGGATAAGAGAATTATATTGGCGAGCCGATACATTATTCGAAATGCTATTGCTAAGATGAAAAATAACGGTGCAAAATGGGGCGTTCTATTGCAACTTTCAGATTCAAATAATTAAAGAATGTTATTAAATAGTATTTTTAACTTGCTCTGCTTAAAATAAATCTCTTAAGATAAATTCTATATTACCGGGATGGAAAGAAATACTAAACAAGGTATGTGAAAAACGTAATTTTTAATTACGTTTTTCACATTTATAAATATCAAGCTGGGTGGTTGACTATTTCTTCTTTGAGATCATTTACAAACTTATCAGCTTCATTTAAGGTGACGATATCTACACGAACGTCTTTTGTAGATTTGTCTGAAAGAAAAGAAGAAATATATTCACTCATCTGATCGTTCGCATCTGGCATATTAGCAAGAATATACAGATGTAGTTCCTCGCCTACAGTCTTAAGCTCCTCAATCTGGCCAGCCCAACGACGTACTTTATTCTTAATTGTATCTTCTTTTTGAAGATCAAAATTTACAGATTCGAAGAAGTTAATATGGCCATTTTTCCAAGTATGTTCAAATGATATCTCATCATACTTCGTCTTAACAGTGTGAGGGCTCAATAATGGAGAAATCTCCCGATCATCAAAATAACGTTTAAACATTTTCGTCCATACCTCCTTATCAGATTTAATATCCTGATCAATTTCAATCTTACCTACAGTTAACATTCGCTCACCCAAATAATCAACTAAATGATCAATCGATATGTCCAGAGATTATTTTTTATTCATATACATAGTTAAAACAAATAATATGCACAGAATGAGGTAATAATGCATTAAATGTAATAGATGAAGGAACAAATTAGTAAATTTATAACTCACTTATTATCGAATTTTGTATGAACTGCAATATTGAAGTTTATATAATTATATAAAACAGATCTAATATTTATTAACTTTCAGATGCACAACACAAATAAATTCGTACTTAGAGAAGCCATCTACATCGATGGAAAGGACAAGACCAATGATATCCAGTCCTATTCTCTTGAGGGCGAAAAATGTACTGTGGCATTTAAAAGTAGTAATAAAAAATATACCTATAACAGGGATAGAGTTCAGGTTATAAAGTCTGCTTTGCACAGCAAAAAAGCGGCCGACACATTCAACTATCTCAAAGTGATTGCAGATACCGTTGGACTTAAATCTGAAGAGGGAAAAAACATACTTGCAGATAGCTATGATAGAATATCATTTATCCCAGAATATGCGATCCTAGCCAACTATCTGAATGAAACACATCCTGAAGATTGTACCTCTTCCTCTCCTATTGAAATCTTTCCCTTTGGATTCAACCTCAGTCAAAAGGAAGGTGTAAACAATGCTTTTACAAACCCGCTGAGTATTATAGAAGGCCCTCCGGGTACCGGAAAAACGCAGACCATACTTAATATCATCGCAAATGCTGTTGTAAATGGTCAGAGTGTAGCAGTAGTTTCGAGTAATAATTCGGCAACTAAAAACGTCTATGAAAAGCTGGAAAAGAATGGGCTCTCCTTTATCGCTGCTTTGCTGGGAAATAGCCAAAACAAAAAGGAATTTATAGAGTCGCAATCTGACATCCCTGATCTATCGAAGTTTCAGCTAACGGACAAGCAACTCACTCAACTCAAGCAGAAAAATAGCGAGCTTCTGGTACAGCTCACCGAAAAACTGGCACAGAAGAATGAACTGGCGATGCTGAAACTTTTGCTAGAAAACATTGAAACAGAACAGCAGCATTTCTTGCATACAGTACAAACGTCAGTAGACTTCAAAATGAACGGTAGCCTCTCATCAGATCGGCTACTAGCGCTCTGGAATTCGATCACCGATCAGGAACGCACTGGCAAACAGTTTAATTGGTGGAAGAAACTGGTCTATCGCTTTAGGTACCGCATCAAAGATAAGGGCTTTTATACTTTATCGCATTGGGACATGATCAGGATTGCTCAATCGGCTTATTACCGAACTAAGATCGCAGAATTAGCGTATCGTATAAAAGGCCTGGAAAACGCATTGCACAACTTTTCCTTCGATGCAAAAATGAGGGAATATAGTGCGGTTTCGATGCGTCTGTTTAAAAACGAACTGTATAAGAGATATCAGCATACAAAGCGCCCAATCTATCAAGAGGCCGATCTGCGGACGAAATCAATGAATTTCATTGAAGACTACCCTGTCATCATGAGTACAACCTACTCGCTGCGGAGATGCCTGGCTGAGCATACAGTCTATGACTATGTGATTATTGATGAATCGTCGCAGGTGGATCTGGTAACCGGTGCTTTAGCCCTCTCCTGCGCCAAACGTGCAGTCATTGTCGGTGATCTAAAGCAGCTTCCGAATGTGGTGGATGCTACAATGGCTCAAAAGACGGATGCGATCTTCCATGCATTTAAGTTAGCAGAACCGTATCGTTATGCTAAAAATAGTTTGCTTGCCTCAATCACACAGTTGTTTCCTGATGTGCACAAAACGCTCTTAAAAGAACATTATCGCTGCCACCCCAAGATTATTGAATTCTGCAACCGTAAATTCTACAACGACCAGCTTATTATACTCTCTGAACCAACTACCGAGCGCGAACCGCTCTTGGTGTACCGGACAGTGGCTGGTAATCATGCACGTGCGCGAATGAACCAACGGCAGATAGATGTCATCCTACAGGAGATTATTCCACAGCAGCAGCTGGCTTCGGCTGACCTGGGTATTGTGACGCCTTATCGCAACCAGACAAATGCATTGCAGAATACATTTGCGGGAACTGAAATCATGGCCGACACGGTCGATAAGTTTCAGGGCAGGGAAAATGACGTGATTATCCTTTCAACCGTGGATAATGAGATTTCCGAATTTACGGATAACCCCAATAGGCTAAATGTCGCGATCTCCCGCGCCAAAGATCAGTTGATCTTATTGGTCCATGGCAACGAGTCTGAAAATGAAAGTAATATTGCGGATCTAATCCGATATATCGAATACAATAATTTTACGGTCATACAGAGTAAGCTGCATTCTATATTTGACTATCTGTATAAGGGCTATGAGGAAAAACGGCGCTGGATCTTATCCCAAAGACGTATAAAATCGATATTTGACAGTGAAAATCTAATGTATACGTTGGTAAACTCGGTTTTGTCCGATGATAAGTTTTCGAAATATGATGTGCTGCTACATTTTCCGTTAAGAAGCCTGATCCATGATTTTTCACTGTTGTCACCTGAGGAAGAGAAATATGCGCGCCATCATCTGACGCATCTGGATTTTCTGATCTACAACAAGCTCGGGAAAAATCCGGTGCTGGCTATCGAGGTGGATGGTTATGCTTACCATGCTCATGAAGGGCGACAAATGGAGCGTGACGCGATGAAAGACGCTATCCTAGAAAAGTATGACCTTCCCCTACTCCGCTTTTCGACTACGGGCAGCGGTGAACGGGAAAGGTTGGTAAGGAGGTTGGAGGAGATAACAGCTATTAGGCAGTAGATAATAACACGCTACAGGATTGGTAAAAAAGCTGTATCGTACATTATGAAGAAAACTGAAGAATAAAAGGCTCGAAATTATCATAAAAAATAAATCGTGGTTTTGATTGAGAAAAAAAATGGAAAAAATAAGCTTTAAAAACTGGGAATTAATCGTCGATTATGAAATAACCAAAGCGACTTATGAAAAAACTCCATTTGGAGGAAGTGATACCTGTGGATGTAATTACTGCAAGAATTTTGCTGACAATAAAGACAGTATTTATCCAGATGAAATCAAGCGTTTATTCAATGAATTGGGTATTGATTACAAAAAAGAATGTGAAGTATGGCATTATTACCATGACGAACTTGGTTATCATTGCTATAGTGGATGGTTTCACTTTAAAGGATCGTTTCAAGACAAAAATTATGTCTGCCAAACAAATGAAATTGATCCCATAATCGATCTCGTTCCAATGAATGAGAATTTTAGCATAGGTTTTAGTGAAAATAACCAACTTTCTTTTTTTGAAAACAAAGAAACGTTAGTGCAAGTGGAATTTACTGCAAAAACGAAGTGGACAATAGATAAATCTCTGGAAAGTTATTGAAAAAACAACACTGTTTCATAAAGTGTTATTTGAAATAAAATCGTGTAAGTATATTACTTTTGGTGACCATAATTCTACAGCACTAAAACTAGCCATATACTTCAATATACCCTCGTGAAGAACTTGGAAGGTTGTGAAATTATTTTAAGATCTATACAAGATTAGATATATTGTACTTGAAATAAAGGCTATACATACTTGACCAATATCTTATGGGCGACATATTTGACGATGAAAAGTTATACCCTCATCAAGGAACAATTAAAGAGCATTTCAAAGATTATTATGATACCATTTTCATCGCATTGCTCCCCTTCTTTCAACTTGACAGAAAGGAAACTGATAAAGCTAATCTAAAAAAAGCCAAGTTACTATCGCATGAAGAGGCGTTGAAAAAAATTGATTTTTTTAAAAAAACTTCCCGAAGCGAATAGAGAAATCTATAGTTACGACAATGACCGATACCCTGCCGATGAAGACATTTTTCGGAAGGGCAAATCAATACTTTGGGAAAATATCGTGAAAGGTTCTGGTCTTGCAGGTTATGCGGAACTCAATACAGCCCTACGAACTTCAATAGGTGCGTTAAACCGAAATTTTACGAGGCCGGACCTCATGGAAAAGCTTAACAATTATACAGACAGCGAAAGTATCTACCACCCGACAGAAGGTGCGTTTGGTATGCTTTCAAAGATGGCTATCCATAAAGCTTTCAAACTCTTGGGAAAGAATCAGATCATGATAACGGACGAGTTTTATGAAAATACCACAACTGTGGATCTTGATCAATTAACTGAATATGAATTCTTTGATGAGATCGGCGGCAAAGATTATTACCTATACTCGGCTGATAAAGAAATTCTGTTTACCATTGAGTGGGATAGCTTCTTCTTTCTCATCGCAACGGATCACAAGAGAATGGATCAGCTTATAGCAAGCGATTTGTTTGAGGGTTTTCTCTGTAATGACAAGATAGAACATTATTGGGAATACAAGGTTGAGATATAAAATAAGAATTATAGCCTGAAACAAATTTAGTATAATATAGTACAACAGTCATATATGAAAACAGAAACCCAGGAGAAATTTGATAGAATCATAAAAGAAAGTTTTATTGAAATCTTAAAACCGCTTGGTTTTAAAAAGAAGGCCAACAACTTTTATCTGCCGCTTGATAAAATCGGTCACATCATAAATATTCAAAAAAGTTACTATAGCACCAAAGACGATATCCGTTTCACCATAAATGTCGGGATATTTTCACCCGAGTATTGGTTAGCGTGCTTTAACTATAGTAACAAAGATGTTCCGGCATTTCCCACTGAACCTGAATGTTTAATAAGAAAAAGAATTAGCTGCATGAGAGGTCTACCTGATACTTGGTATAATTTAACAACGACAACAGATGTTGAAGAACTAATTGTCGAAATGAAATACAATATTTCAAGCTTTATTTTACCATTCTTGGAAAAATTAAACAGCGAACAAAAGCTTATCAACGAACTGGAACCTTCCGAACATACCTTACTGCACACCGCCGCTAAAATGACGTTTTTTGCAGAGCTAAAGCTCCTGGATAAAGCCAGAACTGAATACAGGAAAATATCAAAAGAAAATTATAATCCATATCAAATAGCAAGACTCAAAGAATATGCAGAAAAGCAGGGTTTAATTTAATAATAAAGATTTATGATGTCAATAAATCAATCAGTACGATTGCTTATGAACTTGGTTTTAAATATCCACAGCATCTTACCCGGCTTTTCAAAAAGAAAGTTGGTATGTTACCGGTTGAATATAGAAATTTGAATTAGTGCTTTCCTATCTTAAAAAATTTACCCATTTATAATCTCTATAAAAAAACGTATTTTTGCTAAAATCGGATTTCCCTATTTTGACAAAAAACTGCATATGCCAAATATTTACATCATCTCTGGGTGCAATGGAGCAGGAAAAACAACAGCTAGTTACACTGTGTTACCTGAGATATTAGATTGCAGGGAATTTGTAAATGCCGACAATATAGCAGCAGGTATTTCTCCTTTCAATCCACAAAGCGTAGCTGTATCAGCTGGACGAATTATGTTGGAGCGTATAGCGGAATTAATGAAGACCGGAGCTGATTTCGCATTTGAAACAACGCTTTCTACTCGAAGCTATAAAAATTTAGTAATCGAGGCTCAAAAAATAGGTTATTCAGTCACTGTACTCTATTTTTGGCTCGACTCGCCTTCACTAGCTATACAACGTGTAAAGAAAAGAGTAGAAAATGGGGGACACAATATTCCATCTGATGTGATAGAAAGACGATATCATCGTGGTTTAGAAAACTTGTTTAACATTTATATTCCAATATGTGATCGCTGGTTGGTTTTTGATAACATGGATTTAATACCTGAAATAATTGCTCAGGGTGATAAATTTGGAGAATTCGTTTCAAATAGCGAAATTTGGTCAACACTAAAATCGAAATACCATAATGAACGATAATGTAAATATTGAAAATATCAAGCTTGCTGAAAGAATTCGTTTAGGAGTGCAAAAGGCTTTACGAAAATTGGCAGAAGAAAGTGCTGCAAAGGGTGAGAGTTTGGTGGTAAAAGTTGACGGTAAAATTCAAGAAGTGCCTGCAAAGGAACTACTTATGAATTTACCAAAATAGTTGTCAGAAACTGATTCTCCTCCTCTTCAGTAGCTACTCCAAACAGAAGACACATTTGTGTAGTATTTGGTAATGAAAACCATAATGACTAGATTCTTGAATGTATTGGGGAACAAATTGAAAAGTAGTTTCATGGCTGCATATAGAGCTCAAAGATATTATACTGAGTAGTTTCATCTTCAACTGTTTTTAGATAGACTTTCTTTTCGCTGGCAAAAATTCCAGTGGGACTGATCACCACTTTAACTTCGCTTGGATGTACATCGAAATCTAAAGCGTTATCCCTTCCCTGTGGCAAATCTATAAAGTTTCCTTTGTCTCCAACCCTGATCATCAATCTTCCTGAAATGCTAGAGGTGGATGAACAATAAAGTGATAACACAGTCTTCTTTTGTGGTAGGTTGCTTTTTAATTTTTCTTTCTCGATTTCAAATTCCTCCCGGGTAATCAGGTCTGAGTCGAGCAAACTCTTAAGTTTAAATAATTCATCTGTAAAGGACTTACCTCTTGCTTCTAAGACCCTGTCAGTTTGTTTTTTCGTATTGGATAGTAATTCTGTTTCAAATTTAACCTGATCATCTGATTTAGACAGCAGTGTGAATATGAGCCCAATAACTGGAGATAGGAATAATGAAAGGAAGAATGCTCCAGCAAAACCAATATTCCTATTAACACCGATAGCACCTACGGCTAATGAAAAGATAATCCATCCCAAAAATATATCCATTGTCAATGTTGTTTACAATAACTTTAAGCAAAAATAAAGCTTGTTTAGAATGAAATCATACGGGAAACCGTAAGGTGAAAGTGCTAGGAAAGTGGAGATTTGTTATTAGATTTTATTTAATCTTAGCATAGTTTGAAACAACTCTAAAAAATATGAAAACAAGTTTTATTATAGCAACTGCAATTTTTACAGCATGCTCTTCACCATCACCTCAACCAGCAGTGCAGGAAACTCCTGCTGAGGTTATTGAAAACAGTCAACCGGCTACAGCGCCCGTTCTGGACTATGCACCAAGAAATTATACTTATGATGAAATAGCTAAATATGCGATTGCAACCTTGATGTTTCAGCACCCCGAAAATCTGACTGTAAAAAATGAAGGGGAGATTTATATTGTGTCTTATTTCAAAGATTCCCAAAAGTACCATTGCAAAATAAAATTTAATCAGGACCAGATCATATGGGGTGTAGCAGATGGACGATGGCGGGAGCATCCAATGGATGAAAAGCTATCCTATAAGGAAGTCGGAAACAACATACAGATCACCCAGCATTTCAGCGACGGCTCTAACTCAATAAAGGAATTTCAAAAATAATTCTCTGAATATGGCCCAAAGAAAACCTTACAATCCAAATACCAAATATGGTCGTCGCAAATTAAGGGAAGATCATTACCGTCGAGTGGCAAATATGACAGACGACGAAAGAAGCAAACTGGAAGCCAATACTTTTGGATGTATGCTATTATTTATCATCATAGGTGGTTTAATTGTATTTCTTCTTTTTGGCGGAGACGGACTTATGAGATGGCTTGGTGGAAAACACCCTTATTAGACAATCCATTTAAACTCTAGATAGCTTAGAGTACGGGGAGCCATAGCAAATCATAAAATTTAACCGAGGTATATATTTAATAAAATACTATAATGAGAAGATTTTTATTCATATCACTGAGTGCAACAATACTGTTTGCTAGCTGTCTAAATTCAGAAACAACTGAGTCTACTGAGTTGACAGACACAACCAATGATGAAACAAGTATTGCGGCGCCAACTAAACTAAGGGGATACATGGTATCACCGCCAACCATTTCTACGACACCAACAAAAACCTTATATAGAGCCGACATCATATTAAAGGGTGACGATGGATTAAACGATGAAAACAATAAACAGCTCCTACTCCATCTTTATGATTCCATAAAGAATAGTGATGCAAGCCCGAATGCAGTCAGTCTATTTCTATTTCAAACGGAAGAGCACAGTAAAAGTGGTATGGGACAATGGGTTGCAAGGCTTTCAAAGGCTAAAAACGATGGTGAACCTACCGTAGCTGCACAGCATTTTAAAATTCCTTCGCCTCAAAATGCACCATTTTATCGTAAATCACTTACACTTGAAATTCGAAAAGAGATATTTAAGGAGATTATCCAGGCAGAGGACAAGTCGATGCAAGAGGCAGAAAGAAAGTATCCATTGACGAGCTTTAGTAACGCAGAGAAGAATGATATTTATCAGCATCAACTCGCAAAAAAGTTCAAAGCCGAGATTCAAAGAAAATTTAATGTAGACCAGAAAACACTTAAAACAATATCATTGGAGGGGTTGGAATATAATTGGCCGATGCCACAATATTTGAAAGACTGAAATAATATATAAATTCAATATTATTTATTTTTATGGTTTTATTAAAAATGGTCAATTTGCCTCGGTAAGCTTTGATCTTCTCATCGTTTTTTCTCCTATTTAAAATTAGTAATTCACACCTGAATTCTCTATTTTTAAAATTTCCTGTTTTGCGGGGGGAGGTCAACTGTGATTGGATAATATTTATTTTTTCGTGTAGTAAATCCAAATAGCTTTGGTTATGTCGGCAATAATTTTTTCAGTGACCTCTCGCTCTTCTGTAATATCTTTTAAGTAAATAGAAAGAACAACGTGATTTCCATTTGGGAGTTTAAAAATGCCGACATCGTTCATCGCTGCTCTTAAATCATTCTCATTTCTATCTGAAATTCCAGTTCTGTGTGCTAATTCTGTTCCTTCGGGAAGCCCTGCTTTCATCCAGGTAAGGCCTCTCGAGCATTCAATCATGAGTTGATAAAGATATTTTGTGGTGTTCTTTTTAAGAACCCGTCCTGCATAAAATTTCTCCAATAATTCGGTGGACGCTAATGGCGTTGTTGTGTTTATATAAAGATTCTCCCAAGTTCGCATTTCTTGTTCATTGACTTTTATGGTAAAATCCTCTATTCCTTGTTTATTGATAAATTTTTGGACGGTTTCCGGACCTCCAATCAAGTTTAAAAGAATATCACACCCATTGTTATCGCTGTGCGAAACAGTATATCGTAATAGTTGGTCCAAAGTTAAATCTATATTTCTGTTCGGAAATTCGTCCCGAATTGGGCTCCACGTATCTGCGTACAGATCTTCTTTTTTAATGAAAAATTTCTGTGATAAAGAAAGTTTCCCATTATCAACCAAGTTTAAGGTCGCCAAAGCAATATGGAATTTAAAAATACTCATTAATGGTGCATTTAAATGTCCATTAAGACTTAACGTGTCTTTGTCTTCAATTCCCTTCATTGCAATACCCACTGTTGCATTTTTTGTTGAAATGATTTGATGAAGTTCTTTGCGGAGGCTATTACTTTGTTGTGCAAAAGAGTGAACTGAAAAGAAGAAAATGCAGAGAAATGATAAAAATTTGTTCATGAATAAATCTATTTTATAAGGGGCTTTTTCACTAAAAACCTGATGTTGGTCGGTAAGTAACTATTCAGGTTACTAGTTTTGAGCAATGTTTCTGAATGCGTTTATTATATTCTGATTGTTCTTGATACAAGTATCGGTTATCGAACGTATTATTGCATATATATTTGCGCCTGAGAATGA
>Ga0213829_1001817_pt1 | contig 14648 bp, 15 predicted proteins | sample MC6MC0896MG_FD_180665 | JGI IMG/M metagenome (GOLD analysis project Ga0213829, IMG submission 180665) | Enriched soil aggregate microbial communities from Iowa State University, Ames, United States - MC6-MC0896-MG | ecosystem: Environmental > Terrestrial > Soil > Unclassified | place: USA: Iowa...
CCCCTGATTTTTGCCGGGAACGACGATTAATGCTGGGGGCTTTGGCAATTGCTGTACTGCGGCAAAAGTTGGCACTGCTATTGCAGATTAAACTTTATTCCGCTCATCTTTCAAGGCGAACCGAGGACGGTAAGGTCTATTACACTATGTTCCGGCGCTTGCCAGAACCATGGATATTTAACCCATGCCATTTTTCACAAGCAGTGGCATGTTTCCATTTCACTACATTAATTAGGGTCGGCACATGCGCACATTTAAAGCTATCACTTTCGACTTCTGGGGAACGCTTGTTGACGTAGACACCAGCGGTCAGCTCGGGATGGGCAAAGTTCTCGCTGAAAGTGAAGTGACTGGTATAAACGTGAAAGATCTCTATTTTCAATGGGATGATGCTACCGTTCGGCGCTACCGATCCACCACATGGCGTCCTTATTTCGACAATGCGTTGCTTGGTCTCAAAGATGTGCTGGAACCACTTGGATTCGAAACGAGCCCTGAGCGTTGGCGTGATCTGACAGAAACGCTTCTGGTAACTATGACGGGGGAGGCAAAACCCCATCCTGAGGTGCTGGAGATTATCTCTGTACTTAAACAGCATTACCCGCTGATGCCAATCACGAACATGGACAACCGCCTCTTCGAGCTGAACCCGTTTAAAGCAGAATTCTCAATGGCCACAACGGCTGAAGAGGCGAAAGCTTTCAAGCCTTCCGCTTTGATATTTCAGCGGGCGATAGATCGTTTGTCCGTGCCTGCGCAAGACATTCTGCATGTTTCCCTATCCCAGTTTGCCGACCTCGAAGGCGCAATGCCGCTGGGTATGAATGTGGCTTGGATCAACCGTTATGGGGAAGCCCGGGGCAAGTTCACGCCTGCCCCACTTTATGAGTTCAGAAATCTGTCTGGGCTACGAGACGTGATTGAGGCATCTTGGTAAATGCAGGCACTCCGTCTTTGTATTTACAACGAGTTGAGTATTAATCCTACTTTAAAGGGTTTTGGCGCAGTGCTCAGTGGTTGTTATGGATGGTGTTAATGCCGTTTTTTACGCTGAATATTGCGCCTTATCGCATCAAACGATGGCGCACTCGATGACGTATCAATATGACTCAGACGACGTTGTCGTTACGCGTTGCTTGGAGCTGAGTAGCTAGTGAAAATAGCATCCAATCCGCCCTGGAAGCTTATATCGCGGCAGTGAAAATTGGTGTTTTCCCAGCCCAGTACCCTAGCAAAAATTACGCACGAATTTTGGGGTTCGACCTGTCAATGACATGCCGAGCATACCGTGCCGAACCAATACCTGACCATCAGTGCTCGACTCTGCGCCGATGCTGATGACGGGAATGCGTACTGTCTGGCTGAAACCCCTGTTTCCTCGCTTGACGTTCGCTAGAAAGTTATAAATGAGTCCCCGCTTCATCATTGGCAATCAATAGGCATTGTACTGTTTTAGCTTTTTGTAGAGCGTCGGCCGTGTTATGCCCAGGGCTGAAGCCGTCTTCGTGATATTGTTGTCGAAAGCTCGAAGCGCAGCGGAAATTGAGCGGCGCTCCGTTTCAGCAAGGCTAATTACGCTCTCGCAGTTGTCAGGCGCAGAGGACAACGAAAGATCTGAATGTTCGTCTGCCAGATAATCGGGAGGCATTTCTGTGACATGGTCGCCATCGGTCATATTGACCAAACGTTCGATAACGTTTTGAAGTTGTCGGACGTTACCGGGCCATCTGTAACGGCGCAGTTTGCTAATAACATCCGGGCCAAGCTCGATGAGTGAGCGATGCAGTAACGTGCACGTCCTTTGTACACATTGGTCGACGAGAAGCTCTATATCATCAGGTCTATCTCGAAGAGATGGCAGGTCAATTCGAAGGACGTTTAGACGATAAAATAAATCGTCCCGAAAGGCCCTTTTAGAAACCATTTCGGTTAAATCACGGTTCGCTGCTGCTATGACCCGTACATCCAACGCAATGCTCGTTGCACCCCCGATCCTGGTGACCTGACGCTCTTGAAGCACGCGCAGTAATTTAGCTTGCACATCAAGTGGCATTTCTGAGATTTCATCAAGAAAAATTGTTCCACCGCTCGCGAGCTCAAATCTACCCAAGCGACCGGCCTTGTCAGCTCCGGTGAAACTCCCTGGGCTATAACCGAATAGCTCACTCTCTATCAGATCCCGGGGTAGAGCGGCGCAGTTGACTGCAACAAACGAAGCGCCAGCGCGCCTGCTTTCATTGTGAATAGATTGAGCGAATACTTCTTTACCTGTACCACTTTCCCCATACAGTAGAACGTTGGATTCTGACTTGGCTGCGCGTTTCGCAATGGCAACGACCTCAGTAATCTTCGGAGAGCGTCCAATAATATCAGTGAAGTGGTACCGAGCCAGATCCCCTGCCATTCGGTTGGACAACCTTTTGGCCCGAGCGATTTCATGAAAAGTGTTGACGATGGATACCACTGTGCCTTCTTCATCGATAATTGGAACGGCGGTATCAAGAATATGCAGGTTAACTTTGCTTGAGCGAATTTCAAGCTCCCGGTCAACATAGCCTTTTTTGGTGGAAAAAATCGGGGTGATGAAGGGTTCAAAGTCGATGACTTCGCGTAATGCACGCCCAATGCTTTTCTTGGGGTCGACACCCAGCATGCGTCCCCCTGGAGCATTGAGATAGCGCAACACGCCGACTCGATCAAGAACCAACAGTCCGTCGGACATGTTGTCCATAATTGCTTTTTGTTCTCGGAACAGTTGTTGGGACACACTCGCTTGGTCAAGCAGGTCAATTGTTCTAGCAACAAAACCTGAGCCCATTTTGCAGAGTCGGATAAGCACCTCCTCTGAGATTGGTTCTTCAGTGCAAACGGCAAAGTAGGGCGAGCCTTGGTTACTTCCTGTGGCCATTTTGATTATTGAGAGCAAGCGACCGCGATAATCACCAATGGATGGTGTGAAATCCATAGGGCAACGATCCGATGGCACCTTCGTAGGGAAGGAAATCGAACCCGCAGAGTTCCTCAATCGATGATCGTCATCGTAGACTGCAACGCCGACCGTTGAATCGGGCAGTATCGAGCGATACAAGTCACACAACTCGCTTAGGTGAGAAATCAGTGGGTCAACCTTTGCCGGTTCCATCGCACTCGCGCTCTCAAAAACCTTTAATGTATGAACAGCTCACACTTTGTCAGCTTGTCCTTCAAGCTCATGCCGTTGCCATCCCCTCAAGATAAGCGTTTCTGATTTCTGGTTCAGAAATAAGTACTTCAGCATCGCCTGAGTGCACAACACGCCCAGTTTGCAGTACATAACCTCTGTCCGCTATCGAAAGTGCCATTGCAGCATTTTGCTCCACCAGCAGAATAGTAATGCCTTCCTCCCGATTAACCCGCTGAATTGCATCGAAAATCTGGCGAATGATGATCGGTGCAAGGCCCAGCGATGGTTCGTCGAGCAAAAGCAATTTTGGCCTTTGCATGAGCGCTCGTCCAATAGCGAGCATTTGCTGTTCACCGCCCGACATGGTACCGGCGCGTTGCCATGCGCGTTCTTTCAAGCGAGGGAACAACTGGTAGATTTTTTGCAGATCTTCATCAAAGTGCTTCGGATCGCTCAGAAATGCGCCGATTTGGAGATTCTCCAAAACGGTCATCTTAGGCATGATCCGGCGGCCTTCCGGTGAGTGAGCAATGCCAAGGTCGGCAACCATGTGCGACTGCAAACCGTTAAGCGGCTTACCATTGAAAGAGACCGAGCCCTTCTTGACAGCCGGCGAACCAAACACGGTTTTGAGCAGCGTTGACTTGCCAGCACCATTGGCACCCAGCAGCGTTACGATTTCACCTTGATTTACTTCGATGCTAACGCCGTGGAGCACTTCAACTGCGCCATAGCTCGCATGGATGTTGTCGACAGCGAGAACCGATGGTGCGAAGGTTGTAGGTACTCGTCCTTCACGTGGAAAGCGTTTCAGTGGATTTTCACTGTCACTGTGACCAAGGTAGGCAGCAATAACACCTGGGTGCTCCTTAATGTACTGAGGAGTACCTTCAGCCAGTTTTTTGCCGTACTCAAGTACTACGATGCGATCCGACACGTTCATCACGACACTCATGTCGTGCTCGATCAACAGCACACCGACTCCATCTTCGTGTTTCAGCCTTTGCAGATCCTCCCCCAGTTCACCCGACTCTTTTGGGTTTAGTCCAGCAGCTGGCTCATCCAAGCAGAGAAATCCCGGGTCGAGACACATCGCCCGTGCGATCTCCAGACGTCGCTGTTGCCCATAGGAAAGATCGCCGGCCAGATCATCTGCACGTGTAGAAAGGTTCATCCGCCGAAGCCATTTCATGGCTTTCACAACAGCTTCTTCTTCTTTGTCACGGTAGGCTTTCAAGCCGAACAAGCCTTTGAACTGCAGCATTCCGCCGCCGCTGAGTGCCGTATGCTGTGCCACCAGCAAATTTTCCAGTGCTGTCATCCCTTTGAATAGGCGGATATTTTGGAATGTTCTCGCAATGCCGGCTTTAGTCACAATTTGATGGCCGGAGAGGGTGTCCACTCTAAGGTTAGACTTACCGTCCTCAATGGAAATTTTTCCAGACGTCGGTTTGTAAAAGCCGGTGACGCAGTTAAAGGCAGTCGTTTTCCCGGCGCCATTAGGGCCGATCACCGCCGTAATTTCTCCGCTGGCCGCTTTGAAATTCAAGCTGTCGATCGCTTTGATACCACCGAAACACATGTTCAAACCTTCAACAGACAGAAGTCTGGAATTCTGTGCCTGACTCATCGCAATGACTCCGAAACTTGAAGATTGGGTAATTCGGCGGGAGCAAGGATCGATGGCTTCCTACCCGCAATCAAACCCTGGGGTCGCCAGATCATGATGAAGACCATTGCAAGTCCGAACAGCAGCATCCGATACTCAGCAAACTCGCGTCCCAGCTCCGGGAGACCAACTAGTACAACGGCTGCGAGAAGCACGCCCAACTGACTTCCCATGCCACCCAGAACGACGATTGCAAGAATGATGGCGCTTTCTGTGAAAGTGAAGCTCTCGGGGCTTATGAATCCCTGTCTTGCGGCGAAGAAGCAACCCGCGAATCCCCCCAGCATCGCGCCCAGAGTGAAAGCAGTCAGTTTTACCGAGGTCGGGTTGATGCCAACAGCCTGGCAGGCAGTCTCATCTTCGCGCAGTGCTTCCCAAGACCTACCGATAGGCAGTCGACGCAATCTTTCGGTCAGCAGAAAGGTAAGCGCTACCAGGCCGAGAATGATGTAGTAGAGCCACGCGATCCGATGGTCTGCGGAAAAGTCCAGGTGGAAGATATCTGCGAAGGTCATTGTTCCGTCTGGTACGCTCGCCACGAATGGATGGCCGAAGAAGGTAGGCCGTGCGATACCGGCAATACCGTTGGGGCCACCAGTGACATCGGTCAAGTTGATGAGGAAGATACGAATGATCTCACCAAATCCCAGTGTAACGATCGCCAGGTAGTCCCCTCGCAGTCGCAATACAGGAAAGCCGAGCAAGAACCCGAGCGAGGCGGCAACCAGTCCACACAGTGGCAGTGCTGCCCAGAAGCTAATGCCGTAGTTGACCGAAAGGTAGCCAAACGTATATGCACCTGCTGCGTAGAAGGCGACGTAGCCCAAGTCTAGAAGGCCCGCCATGCCAACAACAATGTTTAGCCCCCATCCCAACATTACGTAGATTAAAAACGTGGTCGCCAGGTCAAGTTCGTAGCGGCTCGTGAAAGGCAACAGCGGAAAAACAATCGCGACGACGCCGACCATCAAAAACAGTCGTGGCGAAATATGCGCAATAAGCGCCGATTTGTTAGATGGCCTGCCTACGCTTGGTTTTACAGTGTGTCGATCCCGGAGGATTTGCAGGAGGCAATGACCGATGAAGACAATAATGGCCGGAACGATGACCCAAAGTGGCCGAATGTTTAAACCATTTTTGCCGCTGAGATCTTGCAGCTGCAGACCTGCTAAAGGTAAGGCGAGTAAGACCGTTATCAGCGCGGGGAGCAATGCGCTCTTTAGGGTATGGGTAATTGACTTTTTCATCTGAGCCTCAAACTTTTTCCATATGCGGACGGCCAAAAAGGCCTGTAGGCCGGATCGTCAGAACCAGAATAAGTACGGCAAACACCGACACGTCCTTGTAGGCGCCTGACACATAGCCGCCCCAATAGGCTTCGACCAACCCGATGAAGAGTCCCCCAACCATTGCCCCAGGAATGGAGCCAATACCGCCAAGAACTGCGGCTGTAAATGCTTTTACACCAGCCAGGAACCCGATGAAAAAGTCCACGGAGCCGTAGTACAGAGTTGTCATCAGTCCTGCGGCGGCAGCGAGTGCAGCACCCACCATAAAGGTGATCGAAATCGTCCGGCTCACGTTGATGCCTGTCATGCCAGCCATTTCCATGTCCTGCTCGCAAGCACGCTGGGAACGGCCAAAGCGTGTTTTTTCAACAGCGTGGTACAGCAAGCCCATCAAGCAGAACGTCAGTATCACAATGCAGATTTGAATAAACGTGACCTGCACAGAGAAGCCTTCGGTCTCCCAGAGCGTGAAGCCACCCGACAGCATTTGAGGGAGCGAGCGGGTGCGTGCACCCTGGAGAACCTGCACATAGTTTTGCAGGAAAATAGACATGCCGATTGCTGAAATCAGCGGTGCAAGTCGAAACGAACGACGCAATGGTCGATAGGCAATGCGCTCAACAGCCCAGCCGTAAACAGCAGTAAAAAGCACTGCAATCACCAACACCAGAAGAATTGCCAACGGTACCCAAGTAATCCCCACCAGACCCAGTGCGGTGAACGCGATCAAGGAGATGAAGGCACCAATCATATAAATTTCGCCGTGGGCGAAGTTAATCATTCCGACGATCCCGTAGACCATCGTGTATCCGAGTGCGACGAGTCCATAAATGGCGCCGAGTGTCAGGCCATTGATCGTCTGCTGTAGAAAGTAGCCCATTACAAACTCCTGAACTAATTTTATCTATAGTCGGCATATGGCTAAGGGGCCATAAGCCGATAGTAACTAATCTTAGATTAGTGGTTTGTACTTGCCGCCTTCCCACGTGTAGATGATGAAAGGTTCGGTGCTAGGATCGCCTTTCTTGTCAAACTTCATTTCGCCAATAACAGTATTGAATGTTCCGCTATGCAGTGCTTTGGATACTTTGTTGCCGTCGAAGGACTTCGCGTCCTCGGCGGCTTTGGCATAGGCCTGGATAGCAGCGTAAGTGTAGAGGGTATAACCTTCTGGTTCATAACCACTGTCGCGGAATTTCTTTACAATATCAGCGGCCTTTGGGTTGTTACGTGGATCGGGATAGAACGTAAACAGGAAGCCATCCCCGGCAGCACCGGCAATAGAAGCGAACTCTGACGAGGCCATGCCGTCACCGCCCATGAAAGTTGCCTTGAGGCCTTGTTCACGTGCCTGCCTAACCAAAAGGCCGCCTTCAGCGAAGTAACCACCGAAGAAGACCAGATCGACGTTTGCGAATTTGAGTTTAGAGATGAGCGTCGAAAAGTCTTTCTCGCCTTGAGTCAGGCTGTCAAAAACCACTTCCTGCACGCCCGCGGCATTGAGTCCTGCTTTTACGTTATCAGCCAAACCACGACCGTAGGTGGATTTGTCATTGATGATAGCGATCTTGGTGCCAAGCTTTTGTTTAATAATTGCGTTATAGGCAACCACTGCCGACAGATCGTCACGTCCAGAAGTGCGAAACACATTCGCGAGGCCACGTTCGGTGATGGTGGGGCTGCTTGCGGCTGAAGCAATCATTGGAATGCCGGCGTCAGCATAGATTTCTGACGCGGGAATTGCAGAAGACGAACAGAAGTGACCAATAACGACAGCGGGTTTCTGAGCTGCAAATTTATTGGCGACCGCAACCGCTTGCTTAGGATCACAAGCGTCATCCTGAATATCCAAAACAACTTTATTACCGTTCACGCCACCCGCAGCATTAATAACTTCTGTTGCAGCTTTAGCACCATGAATGATCTGGTCATAAAATGCGGCATATTGGCCCGTTGCCGGCCCCGCGACACCTACGACAACATCGTTGGCTTGAACCAACGAAGTGTTGAGTGCCAGGAGTACGATAGAGACTGTGAGAATTCGCTGGATTTTCATCTTACTGTTTCCCTTTTTATTATTAGCATTGTTGTATCGTTAGGGTTTTATTTTTTTCGACTAATGAATCCCGCAACACGTTCTGCGGCACCAGGCTGACTGAACGCCTCTATGGTTACTTCCTCCTCAAACTTAACGGCCTGCCACAATGCAGAACCCAGGTCTTTGTTAATGAGTTTTTTCAGGCGCGAAACAGAAAAGCGGGACTTTGTGGCGATTTTGGTCGCCAAGCCGAAAGCGGTGTCTTGCAACTCTTCAAGAGAGACAACACGATTCACTAGACCAAGTTGCAGAAGGCGATCGGCAGTCTGGCGTTCACCGAGCAAAAGAAGCTCCATGGCACGTTGATAACCGATTGACTGTGGCAGGAGGTGGGTGACGCCACCTGTAACGAACTGTCCCCAGTCCATTTCCGGGAAATAAGCAACGAGATTGTCGGCGGCTACTACAATGTCGCAGTTCAGCAGCCACTCAAAGCCACCACCAACGGCAAAACCATGAATCGCACCAACGATGGGTTTGTCACTGCCCATCATCAAATGAGTGATTTCTTGAATCGCGGTAATATGAGCTTTGATCGACGCTTCATTCGTGCTTTGAATGCCAAATTCTTTCAGGTCATCGCCTGAACAGAAAGCACGACCTTCACCTCGAACTACAATGACGGAGCATTCATCGTCAGCCACAGCGTCTTTCAAGGACTGTGAGAATGCAGCCAGAAGATCTCCACTAATAGCGTTCAGGCGTTCTGGTCGGTTCAGAGTTACGACGCCGATTTCACACTGACGCTCATAAAGTGCGTAGCTCATCTTCATTTCCTCTCAATCAGAGCTGTCTTGCCATCGGTGCGAGGAAGACTGTCAATCGGCAGCATCGTCACGTCAGCTGTCGCGCCGGCAAAAGTCCGGATCGCTGTTTCAAGCGCAGTTCGCGCGTACTCGTAAGCTTCCTCGCCCAAGCCCGCAGCGGCTTCTGCTCGCACTCGTATGCGATCCCACGGGCCCGCGCCTTCCAGGACGATTCGGAACTGACCGGAGGACAGATCCGGTCTGCTGAAAATGGCTTTTTGGACTGCACTTGGGAATATGTTGATCCCGCGGACGTTGAACATGTCGTCGGTACGACCGGTTACCCGGAAACGGAAGCCGGTACGGCCACACTCGCAAGGGCCGGTGCCGGTGACAGAGATCACGTCACGGGTCTTGAAGCGAACCAGCGGCTGGCATTCTTTCGCCAAGTGGGTGCAGACGAGTTCACCCGTGGTGCCTTCCTGGATCGACTGGCTGCGATTCTGTGCATCGAGAATTTCAATAAACAACGCGTCTGCGCCGTGGAAATGCAAGTCGTTGGAGTAATCACACTGGCTCGCGAAGTTACTCAAAACTTCGGACATGCCATAGTTGGCATTTCGCACGCTGAAGCCCCAGATGTCTTCCATCGAAGTCCGGAACTCAAGGTTATCCAAGCCTGCTTCGCCGCCAAACAAACCGAGGCGCAGCTTGAGATCTCGTGGGTTTTTACCCTCAGCGCGCAGAAGCTTTTCAAGCAGCGCTGGATAAGACGGCGTGCACGAAATCGCAGTGACCCCAAGATCGGTAATCGTATCGAGCAGAAGTTTTGTATTGCCTACGCCGAATGGAACGACAGCTGCGCCTGCTTCTTCAAGCGTCATGTGATCTGTAACACCGCCTGTCCATTGGCAGTAATTAAGGCAATGAACGACGCGGTCTGTGGAGCGAAGCCCAGCGGAAAACTGAGCACGACCACCCACCACAGCGATAAGATCAACGTCACGCCTGCTGTTGGCAAGTTGCAGCGGCCGGCCAGTTGTGCCCGAGGTGCGATGCACGCGTACAACTTTTTCGTTGCCGCAGGCGATGTAGGTGCCAAATGGATAGCTTTCTTCCTGGCTGCGTCGTACTTCCTCTTTCTCGGTGAAAGGAAGGGCTTCAAGATCATGGAGGGTGATATTCCGATCATCAGCCACGCCAAGCTTTTCTTTGTAAAAAGCAGAGGTGCTACGCACATAACCCCATTGTTGCTCCCAAAGTTTTTCCTGAAGATCGCGGATTTCTTTTTCTGGAAGTGTTTCGAATTCTGGGTGCAGTAAATCGAACTTCATGAAAGTTTCCTTTTTTAAAGAGGTGCAGAACTACGCGAAGCGGCGCGCTTTTCAATGGCTGACAGATCAACAATGGCTCGTGCATGCTTGCCTCGACCAACCGATCCAGCTGGGTCTTCCGACCAAACTTCGAACCAGTACAGTTTTCCTTCTTGCCCAACGAATCGTGCATGAGAGCGAAGGGTTGAACCCACAGGAGTAGGCGCTAAGTGCTCAATATCCACCGATACGCCGACGGACACTTTTCCTTCGGTCAGAAGTGGAACTAGCAATGCTGCGCAAACTCGCTCAAGCTCGCTCACCAGAAATGGCGTGCTCAGTACAGCGGGGTAGCTCTCTCCCGGGCGGGTCGCAAATGAGTTGGCTGTCATACTCAGAGTGACGGGAGTATCCACGTAATGGGTTGAATCGGTTTCAATATTCATGAATCACCTCATTGTTTTTGTTATTAACTAATAGCAAGGAAAATGCCAGTTTGAGGTGTGTCTATAACATGCTGAAAACATTGATTTTTTAATGAGAGGCGTTAGAAAAAGTTGCGGCTTGTAAATATTAAATACGTTAAATTAATTTACAGTGTAAAATTAATTTGCGTTTAATCTTCCGCTGTTTCGCGTTTTTTTCGTCATTGTAAAGTTGGTCGCACTCGATTCATTGTATGCGTGCGGACATACCTGGATGATCGCCCAGAGGCAGCTTGTGCCTGAGGGATCGGCCATCGCCAAGGCGTTGGATTACCGCCTCAAACGCTGGATAGCGTTGACGCGCTATCTCGATAACGGCGCTGTGCCCCTCGATAATAACTTGTGCGAGAATCAAATCCGGCCGTGGGCTCCTGGGGGCTCGAACTGGCTATTCGCGGGCTCGTTACGCAGCGGTAAACGTGCGGCGGCGATCATGAGTTTGATCCAGTCCGCGCGGCTCAACGGCATGATCCCTATGCTTGTTTGAAGGATGTTCTTACACGCCTGCCGACGCAGCGGGCGAGTGAGATTTCCGAGCTGTTGCCGCACAGGTGGGCGTCCGTTTAATCACGCCAGGTGTATTGGGCGGACGCTTACGCTGAGGCTTTTCCTTTGCACGCCACTTTCCAGGGGGCATACCAAATTTCCTTGAGAATATTTTAGTGAAATGGGGTTGATCAGCAAAGCCGCACTCCATACCTACTTGAGTAATAGAAAAGTCGGTTTGCTCAAGAAGTTCTTTGGCTCGGGTTAATCTCGCAAGCTGAAACCAATCACGTGGGGAGTGGCCCGTAGCTTTCTTGAAAGCTCGGGAGAAATGACTTCGTGACAAGGAACACTCTTTGGCTACGACCGAAATCGGAATGCCACATCAAGGTTTGCAATCATGATTTCTTTTGCTTTTCGCTCCTGCCAGTGGCTTAGTCTGGCCCGCTCGTTATTGGTTGCCAGTCGCAGATAGGGGGCTGCGATCGTCATGATCTGCTCAGCGCCAAACCCAAGAGCATCGATAACAAAGGGTATCGGGTTGCCACCACCCTGGCCGGGCTTGAAGACTTCTACAGCGTCCTCGTCGCTCATTGTGACCTCTAAATGTAGGAAACGAGGTCTATTGTGGCTGGCATCAATTTGTCGAAAGCGCTTGATCGGGCCGTACATCCGCCCGTTTGGGCCAGATCGCTATCGGGTTCTGCGTAGCTCGCTTGGAGTGAGATTCAGGTAGCGCTTAAACAGTCGGGCAAGATAAGAAGGGGAGTCCAGACCTACCGCCAGGCTGACTTCAAGGATCGATAGTGAAGTGCATGAGACTAGCCTGGCGGCTGTTTCCACTCCTTGATTTTCAGTGCCGTCAAAACCTATGCAAATTTAATCGCTGCGTACAAGAATCGCGGCCAGTCATCCGATTTGGAAATCTCTCTCGCAATGACACGTTGCGTCATCACGCCTGTGGTCTATGGTGTGTTTCTGGATGTAAGACTAAAGACGTAGGAGGGCGAAGCATGCGAATTCGCGGGGATGTGTTTTGGCAATGGGCTGATCCGGCGCTTCACCATCGAACACACGACGAAACGTTAGACGACGGAACCGTCATTGATGTCCAAGTGAGGCTGTCGCCCTTGGGAAACACGCAGATGTTCATTGGAGTGTATGCAGCGAGCGGCATGGCTTTGCATGAAGAGGCGCTTGATTCCAGGCCAGGTGAATCAATGACTCGTGCCTTAGCATGGGGCGTGGGATGTGCAAGGCGACTCGCGATTGGTCTTAAACCTGCTGAAAGGCATGTTGCCTAGACTTATCTCTGCAGCTTGGTAGGAGGGGGCGCCACATAAAGTATCTATTCAACCTGCTTGATCCACAAGTTGGCCGCCGTCGTGCTCCAGCTGTTGAGTCCAAAGCCGGCAGCCGTAAGCCGCGCCAATTAAAGTCTACAAAAACCTCACACCGGCGAAGTCGTCGAAACCAAAAGTGGCCATCAACTGTAACAACACGAAACCTACTTCCCAGGCTAGCCAGTCATCCTGATGATTCAGTGCTGATGCGGACGGCCAGTGGGATCTTCTATTTGAATGACCCGATCGGTCACAAGTCGCTGATCGATCTGGCCATCAGCGGTGAATCCCATCATCAGCCAGGATAACCAGCTGCCACGTATCGTTGAAATGAAAATACGGGCCCGTCACTGGCGAAATCTAAACCAATAGGATGATCAAAATGGCCAGAGACGCTGTTGACGACTTTCCGGGATATACTCCTGACACTTGATTTAACTTATGGGCCATGTCATATGTTCATAGGCAGGTCGTTAATATGTTCTGCTACAGGTCCGACGGCTGATGGCGTGGAAATGTTCATCGGTCCAAGTTCATGGAAACCGGGCTGCAGCTTCAGGACTGTCCGGCCAGCAAACCACTGTGGGCGAGCACTTCGGTGCGATCAATGCGGCAAACATGCGTCGTGCCCATACGCTGTTCGAAAGCGGCAAAGCCCGGGGCAAGATCGTTCTCGAAGGGTTCTGATTTCACTCATCGGGTGAGGGCGGTTGCGCGTATTTCGATGCATTGGTATCAGCGCTTCACCGCCACGGCAAATGACCTGCTCGAAGAGCCGTTGCAACCGATATTCCTTGCTCAGGTATCGGCCTGATGATTCAACCTGTTGAACCGCACCACCTCGGCCGGCATGGCGGCGGCCGGCGTATCAATTCGCTTCAGGGCGCGGCTGTACTCCGAATTGCGGAACGATGTGAGTACCCAGCTCCTCAATGACTTCCGCAGCAGGGCGCTTTCCGTATTTGAGATTCAGGATAACGTGGTCCACTCCGATTTCCTCAAGCGACTCCAGCAAAAAACGGAGATGGTAGCGTCCAAGTTTGAACCCCAAATGAATGCGAGTGGGCGGCGTAGACGGGGTCTCATCGAGGTCGATGTAGAGCGACTGAGTGAAGGGCTTATAGACGGGGCCACATTGCTTCATGACCTCCTGCCGCCAATCCTCCACGATCATTCGCTGCATGTTCGGTATGCGTGGGTAGTTGATCCATCCGACGCTTTCGCGCGCGATCCAGTCCAGTGACTGGCGGCTATTGCCGGTCACGAACATTGGAATGACTTGGGTTGTGGGTTTCGGAATGAGATCTGCGCCCCGCATCTCACCACCGCTCCAGCGAATGGGCTCAAAGCTGGTGCTGTGGGCTCGGCGAATCACCTCGTAGTGCTCGCGAAAGATTTCTCCGCGCCTTTCGGGATCGACGCCAAAAGCCGAAAACTCCACAGGGCGATCGCCAGAAGCGACCCCCAGTATCAAGCGACCTGCGCTCAACTGATCAACGCTGGCTGATGCCTTGGCCGTGTGCAGAGGATGGTGTACAGGGATGGCAATGGATGCGGTGCCAAGCGCTATCTCCGACGTATGAGCAGCCATGTAGCCCAGGTAAACCCAAGGGTCGAACAGTTGGCCAACATCGCCGAAGCCAGGGTCCCGAAGAGGCACGTCGCGAAACCAGAGTGCGCAGAAGCCCAGAGCCTCCGCTCGTTTGGCCAATTCGACCTGGTTGAGCATGCTCGGAGTGTCCCCATCGAAGGCCTCCAAAGGAAAGAACAATCCAAGGCTCAAATGCCCCTGAGTGAAGGTTCGGCTGAACCCTCGGTGCTGCTGATAAGGAATCGTACTCGGCCGATACATACTCATCTTCCTCATGGGAGAAACGTGAACAGCGCCCCTGTTTAAGAGGTGCTGAGGCATCGGTCGCTTGGGAACGACAGGTGGGGTAATGGGTGTAGTCTTCGCCCGTTGCGCCGTACATGCTGGTCGGGTCGACCGGAGTGAGGGGCCAGTTGCTGGCAATACGCGCGGGCAGGTCCGGATTGGCATTGAGCGGACGGTCAA
>Ga0213829_1001819_pt1 | contig 14646 bp, 8 predicted proteins | sample MC6MC0896MG_FD_180665 | JGI IMG/M metagenome (GOLD analysis project Ga0213829, IMG submission 180665) | Enriched soil aggregate microbial communities from Iowa State University, Ames, United States - MC6-MC0896-MG | ecosystem: Environmental > Terrestrial > Soil > Unclassified | place: USA: Iowa...
TCCGAAAGAATTACCGGTACTTCGGAAGCATGCTGATTCTCCTTCTCTTCTAAAGAATTATACATAATTTCCATAGGTTTAACTATACCAATATACGAAGTATTCATAGAAATAAAATTAAAATCAGAATGATCTATTATATCTTTTTGTATCCTATCTATTCAATAAACCCGTTTATGTTTCCATCATCTCCAAAATACGTTCATTCCGGATAATCATCATCCCCTGCCGGTCTTCTGTGATCCCCTCCTCTAAACGATAAGTATAACGTGGTATATTATTTTCCAGCACTGTTGGCATATAACGAAATTGTATGTTTTCTACTGACCGGAGTTCTTCACCCACTTCGATGATGTGTGTGGAAACCACAAACAAGCAAGCTTCATATTCGGCAAACTCGCTTGTTACAGCCAGCGTACCATCATAAGCATCCTTCACATTTGTTCCCTTAAATAATTCGTCAAAAATCAACATGAGCCGCGCACCACTTGCTGCCGCTAAGGCCGCTTCTTTAACACGCATTACTTCGGCGTAGAAATGGCTATAACCAAGTCCGATATTGTCCGCCACATTAATCGATGAATATAATCCTTCCCGCACTGAAAATTCCAGGTTGTCCGCAGCCACCGGAAATCCCATGTGTGCCAGATAAAGTCCTATCCCCAGTGATTTCATCCAAGTAGATTTCCCTGCCATATTCGCTCCAGTAAGAAACAGGACATTGCTCGACTCGTGCAATGCCAGATCATTTCCTATTGCACCAGGGATACAGGGGTGTTTCAGATTTTTACAACGAAAGCTATTTTCCGTTTCAGGCAGTGCTTTGGCATAAGTAAAATTATTGGCCTCTGCAGTTTTTGATACGGACTGGTAGACATCCACTTCATACACAAATAGCAGCAACGACTCCAAACTATTGACTAACTTACCCTTAAGCAGATGTTCGTAAAAGGCCAATACGCCCAAGGGTAAGGCCTGATAGATATCCATCTGTGCCAATTTGGCCAGATATGGATTGGCCAACATCGCCTCCACCTCCTGGATTCTTTCTTTAAATGGACCTACACCTCCTTTCAGCTCAAGCAGCATTGTCTTTACCGTATTCAGCAACTGTATAACAGCCTGTAGTCCCTGTACATTCTTTTTATAACGGTCGTCACGGGTCAGACTCGCCAATAGTTTGTGTAATACGTTTGCCCCATAGACCAATGTTTTACTACCAAAGGAGGTGGTGTCGAGATATTCTTGTACGGTTGCCATCGACCGACGGTCCAAGTCAAATGAAAAATGCTTCTGCTGAAAAAACTGGAATACAGCACTCCGTTCATTGATCGCTTGCATATCGGTCAAAGGGTTATGGAACATCTCATCCAGCAGCTGTTCACCACCCCTTGTCTGTACCTGATTAAATAAATTGTAGATGGTACCCGATCTAAATTTTCCCAACAAATTAAGTTCGTCGAGGGTTTGTTTATCTATTTTAAATTTATTCATCATTCTTGTTATATCGTTTTTTCCAATTTGGGTGTTCCCAATTTCTTCTTTCCATTTTTTAGGATATCCAGGATGCCTTCATTTTGAATAATGAGCATTCCATGTCGATCATTGGTTACCCCCGACTCCAAGGTATAGGTATATACTGGCTTAGTCCCCTCCATCCGTGTAGGCAGGTACCAGAAATTGACACCGTTCACTTGGCTTAATTGCTCGGCAGCCTCCACAATATGTGATGAAATAATAAATCGGCTTGTATCCTTTCGTGCAAATGCAGCCGCAACCTCCACAGTTGCTTCATGTGCATCTTTTACATTGGTACCGCGAAACAGCTCGTCAAAAATGACGAATAACGATTTGCCTTTGCCCAGTTCGCCGGCTATTTTCTTGACCCGCAGCACCTCTGCATAGAAATGACTTGCACCGATCCCCAAGTTATCAGGTAAGTTGATCGTTGTATATAATCCGTCCATTACTGAAAAATCCATGGTTTTAGCGGCAATTGGAAAACCCATATGTGCCAGATAAACTGCTGTTCCAATGGACCTCAGAAAGGTACTTTTGCCAGCCATATTCGCACCTGTTAATAAGGTCAGGCTCATTGTACCCTCCATGGTCACATCGTTGGCTACAGGTTGCTTCAGTTCAGGATGGTACAGCCCATCAACTTTCAGCATCTGGGTTCCCTTCGCATGTACAGTGGGGAATGTAAAATTGCGCTCCCTTGCAATGCCAGCAATCGCCAAATACACATCCAGTAAATAAACGTGATTCAACAAAGATTCAATCTTTGCATGTATTTTAGTTCGAAAAAGCAGATCATAAGCCGCTATCGCTGAAAAAGCTACTTTCCCATCCCGGTGTTCTTTAAATACTGGCTCAAACACCGCTTCATTCAATATCGCACAGATAGTGCTACGCAGTGTCGCATAGACCGTTGCTTTGACTATCGCTTCGGTCTCCATAAAATTGCGTAGACCAGTCAAAAATTCGATAATGGCCGACACACCATTCTGGATATCTCGCTCGCCCAAGCCCTGGTTGCTGGCCCCATTGGAGACAGTGCGATTCCGGATATATTTTTCCGCCAAATCAAACATCGCGGGATCAAAAGGAAAGGCGACTTGCTGTTGGGAGAAATAGGTAAAAATGGCCACGCGATCCGCTATCGTTTTTTGATCCGCTGATGGCTGACGAAACAGGTCACGCAGGAGATTTTCACCTCCGCGTGTACGTGTTTTATTATAGATTTCGAAAATTCCTGACTGATCCCTTTTACCAAAGATCCGTAGATCTTCTAGGGTCTGTATATCTGTTTCTAATAGCATAATCTCCGTTTATTTACGTTTACGTCTAATTAATATCACAATACCGGTAAGCAACAGCAGCGTTGGCATAACATATAACAGCACAACACGCATAGTCTCCGCAGTCGTAGTTGATATCGTGAAGAATATATCTATTGGTTCGGGTGGCACCACGTATACCGGTAGACGGTTATTGTCCAACCAGCTGAACATGGCCAACGAAAACATTCCTCCACCTTGTCTTAATTTGGATAAGAAATCTGCGTCACCAGCGACAAGGATACGCTGCTCGGCATCGCCTTTTTTACGTGATAAACCAAGCAAAGCGGTGTAACTTTCCTTTTGTGTATCCCCCCGCGCTGGGGTAAACACCGGCGGAACCGAGTCGACAACCAGCTTCGCTATGGTATTGTATGCTTTACGTTGCGGGTCTGTTGTCAGAATTTGCATTGGTTTGAAGTCTGTTTTCCCTTTCAGAGATACCTCCACCATGCCGGGCATTGCAATGGAGCCCTGTCCTACTGGCTTGCCCGCCCGCAACCGGTCCCGCTCGATCTGATACTGATCACTCAGACCAAAGCCCTCTTTTGTAATCATCGGACGTATCATATCCGGGGTTTCATTTTTCGTCACTTCAACAAGTGTACCCGCACCAAACTGCACGCCCAAGTCATTGAGCAAGGGATTCACTAAATCCTGTTTTCCTGGCTCAGTGATAAACATTGCATGTCCCCCATTATTGATATAAGCCCGTATTTTTTCCTGTTTCAATGCACTCAGGCTTGTTTTTGGATCTGCTACAACCAGTGCAGCGATACCTTTTGGGATCTCCTGACGATCCAGATCAATGGTATCACTGTCAAAGCCCATATTGACCAACGCCTTTCGGTTGCTAATATCCCGTGAAAGGTAGTTGTATTCCCGCTCTCCGGTCTTGTAGATACTACGTTCAAGGTTGCCACTGCTAAACAACACTTTAGGAAGGTCATCTTGTAGCAAGCGCTTGAAAGCAGCAGCTATGTTCATCTGATCCGGCCAAAACATACCATCTTCGTATGTCCGCAAGAAGGTCTTTTTATCTTTATATTCCAACTGCATGACAACACGTTTATTTTCGGCAGTCAGATCGATGCGTTTACGAACCTCCTCAGGGGAGATAAACCGACTGGGATTCACACGAATTATCTTCCCTACTATTTCGGCGATTTGTTTAAGTGATTTGTTAGGATATTGTTTGAATAAGGAGCTATCACCCGGCATCACATCGTAGTAATAGACATAATCAAATTGCATATCGGGTTTAAATCGAACAAAGCCTTCCCAGAGATTCATCTCATAGCTTTTCCGCTGATCCGGTGCTCCACCTCTTCCGATGCTATTATCCAACAAATTGACGTATAACGTGACCTTTAAGGGTGACTTTTTATCAAATTTATGGAGGATATCCTGTACTTTGGGGTGAATCGTATTCACATCATTTCTGGTCACATCCCAATAAGCGATGCAAGCGGGTCTTGATGAGATATAGCCCAATGTAAGTACGATCACCACCACAAGGGCATATTGCGACATCGCTTTTGCCCATGGTCTTGATTCAGTAGCGCCTTTGACCTTAAATAAGGTAAATGACACAAACATACCGATGATCAATAAGAAGTAAATAATATCACTCGTTGTAACCAGCCCCTTCAACATACGCTCCGTACGACCGCCTATTGATAGGAAATAAGTCAATTCCCGGACAAAATCATATTCTTGCCAGAGCCCTCCTACCGCAGAAAGCACAAAAATAAGCAGGAACGTGGCTACACCCGAAACAATCTGATACGTACTGAGGCAGCTCATAAAGATTCCAATTGCTGCATAGGTGCAGATCAATAGAAATAAAGCCAATAACGCCGAGAGCACGATACCCCCATCGACGTTCATGATGGAGAACAGGCTGATGATCAAAAAAATGCTCAGGATACCCAGTAGGCAAACACAATAAAATACAATTGCCAGGTATTTACCAAGCACAATATGTATCGGTTTGACAGGAGAAGAGTAGAGCAACTTGATCGTTCCATTATTTAACTCACGGCTGATGAGCCCCATCGTCAACAATGGTAGAAAAAAATAGAGGTTGCTGATCACCGTCGAAAAAAGCGCTCCTTGAATTAAAATCATATTGGTCAAGGAGGACCACAAGAATCCCTCAAAGGCAGGATTATTCTGAATGCTGACTTCTTGGATATTGACCATCCGAACCAGGCTATCCGTAAAGATAAAAGCACAAAGTACCCAAAAAGCTATTCCTAAGAACCAAGCCACGGGCGAGTAAAATAGATTACGGATTTCATTTTGCGCAATCTTGCATATAAGTTTCATATATCTATATTTTAAAGGCCAGATGGAATACCCAGTTTATTTTCATTTATGTTTACGCCTTTTAAGCATGGGTATTTCATATGTAAATATTTATATTTTTATTAGGCCACCGTTTTTCCCAATTAATTTGCTTGGCTCGACAGCTGCTTAAACACATCCTCCAATACACCTTTTTCCATGCTGATCTCCCTTAGCCGCCAACCATTCGCCACACTGGCAGCAACCATGCGTTCGGCGATATCCTCACCCTGATCAAAGAAAACCCGTACCTGTTTTTCACTCAGGAAGTCTATTTTGGTGACCCCTTCAACCGCTTGTAGTGCGCCAGATACTGGTGGATTCTCCAGGTGCATCAGCAAGCTCTGCGGTTGCAGATAATTATTAAAGGCATCCATTGTATCCGAGAAAATGACCCGACCACCTTCAATCATGATAATGTCCCGACAGAGTGCATGGATCTCGCTCATCACGTGTGAGGAGAGCAGTACGGTACGATCCTGTGCAATTTCGCGGATCAACTTGCGGACTTCGATCAACTGATTGGGATCCAACCCATTTGTTGGCTCATCCATCACGACCAGGCTGGGTTTATGGATAATCGATTGCGCTATTCCCACACGTTGTTTGTAACCTCCGGAGAGATTTTTGATCAAACGGTTGCTAAAATGACTGATCTGGCATTTTTCTTTCACTTCTTCAACTGCCGTAGTGATCTCGCTCGATTTCATCAAACGCAATTCTGCTGTATAACGCAGGTATTCATCGACAGTTAGATCGGTATACAAAGGCAGTATCTGTGGTAAAAACCCGATCTGTTGTTTGGCACGAAGAGGTTCTGTCCGCAGGTCAATTCCATTGATCAGCACCGTTCCCTCGGTTTGATTGAGTGCACCGCAGATAATGTTCATGGTCGTGGACTTGCCGGCACCATTCGATCCCAGCAGTCCGACGATCCCGGTTTGGTTGACTTCTATATTGATGTCCCGTATGGCCCAATTCAAGGCATACCGATGGGACAAATGGCTCACTTTTAAAATGCTCATATGCTCAGTTCTTTTTCGTTCGTAATTAATGGAGCTTGGCGTCTCCAATGGCCTGTAGGTCGATTTTATGATTTGCTTTGTAAAATGTGATCAGATCGTTGTACTTTCTTCGATATACACCCGTGGGATCAAACTGTGGATTAAAATACAAGCTTTCCAGTTCGGCTTTGGTATGGCTCGTGATACGGGATACATAATCAAACAGATCACTAGAGGCAGTAGCTGGAAACGCAAAAACCCCATACATTTTATAATTATCTGCCCTCACATAGCTGTAAGGAATTCCTTGGATAAAATCGGGCGCTATTTCGATTCTATTTCCTGCATAAGCCGCCGCCCAGAAGGCACCGTGAATCGCTCCTTTGGCCTGTTTTTTCTGTTGTTCTGAAAAACCATCCCAGCGCTTATCGGTATGCCCAAATGCGATATGACTCTGCGACCAAGTCGCATCCACCAATCCTTCCAAAGGCTCCCCAGAGGAAGGTTCCAAAGGAATAATTTTATTACACAGCATAATTTTAAAGGGAATCATTTTTCTGAAGAGATCCTCTGTATAGTAACCAAAGAGCTCGTCTTTTAAAAATGTCAGACTGCCCGATACGCGTTCCGGATCCCCAGGTGTACCCTCAAAAGGTATATTTTGGTTAAAGTTCCAGCGGAAATCCACATTGTTGAATTTATATAAAATGTAGATCCCATATTTCTGATGAAAATCTACAATAGCTTGGTCAAAAGCATGATTCCCTTGTGGCAAAGTATACATTGGCTGAGGATTATCAGCTTCCTGCACCTCCTTTTTACAGGATCCTAACATCAATACAACTGCAAGACTGACGAAAAGTAATCTAATTTTGTTTTGCATGATACTTATTTTTTAGGTTGACGAATTGGGGATAATGGATTTTGAATTAATTTTGGATTCAAATCGATGACACGTAGTGGTAAAGGCAGGACATAAGTCGGATCTCTCTCTTCTAATACGTAATTTTCGTTCTGCGCGGTTGAGCTAAAAAAGCGATGTTCAATGCGAGGCATTCCATAACGGCGTAAATCAAACCACCGTCCCCCTTCACTGTAAAGCTCCCGGCGACGTTCGTCCCGTGTATACTGCACAAGATTGTTGGACATCTGCTCTAATTTCCAAGGCACATATTTATCGGACTGAAATCGTTTTTCACGCAAGCCGTTGATCAAATTGATGCATTTTTGTCCCGCGTCTGTGTTTCCTTGTTTATATAATTGAGCCAATGCCTCTGCCCGATTGAGATAAGCCTCTGAAAGACGGAAGGCCTGCGCACTTTTCATCCCGAAGTCACCAATGTGCAATTTTTTGGTTACACCGTCAGCCCAATAGACACCATGACGAAGATCTCCTTCGTTATAGCTATTTCTTAATTCCATAGACATGCGATAGGCTGCCGTATCTTGCATAATTACATCCCCTCTTAAGCCAAATGCCCAAATAGTCTCGGGATTATCCACACTGATCACAGGTTTTTCCTTCGGTTTCACTTCACCCCAATTGCGCAGGTCCATCAGCTGATAAGGTCCATTAAGTAGGGGATCGGTATGTTTGATCACCTCATCCCATTTTTCCATAAAGAGATAAACGCGGGAGGCTAATAAATGCGCGGCAGCACTCCCAATTCGGTATTTACTATGTACCTGTTTACTTTCATCCATAAGTGTAATTCCCTCTTTCAGGTCTTTCTCTATCTGGCTGTATACCTCCGCTACCGAATTGCGTGCTTTCAAGCTGGTTTCAACACCGCCAGACAATAGCAATGGCACACCTAAATTTGTGCTAGCATTAGTTAGTTTGTCATTATAGGGCATTCCATAGATATTGACTAGATTGAAATAATAAAATGCTCGTAATAGGTGTGCTTGTCCGGCAACATAACTCTTGAAAGGTTGCGTTCCTGTAACTTTAGGCAGGTAATTCAAAGTCGTATTGCAGGCCTGAATAGCACCATAAATCGATTTCCAGGAGGATTGATTCGTTGCAGCTCCCAACCCCGTCTCAACCATATTCGGTTGCCAGGTATACACCGCTTGGGTTGTCGTCGTTGTGAGATACGCTAGCATTCCAACATCATCATTCAAGTAAAGATCCAAGGGATTTATTGCAAATGTATTGGGGTAGGCATCCCCCAGAAGATATTCATTGAGCGTTTCGGCGGAACGTGGTATCAGCTCGGATTGTGTCGATTCCTCCAAAAACTTCGAGCATGAAGTTGTCAGCAAAGATAGGCCGACAGCAACTAAAACTATATAATGTCTCATAACTGAATTTTTAAAATGAAACGTTAATACTTAAATTATAGGAAGGCAATTGGGGCAACGCGCTACTCCCCACACCTAGTATTTCGGGATCCTGTCCCTTCCATTCCTTACTCGCAATTGTAAAAACATTGCTCATACTAAAAGCCACCGATGCTTGTGACAAATGAATCGGCTGCAACACTGACTGTGGAAAGGCATAGTGAAGCTGAAGCCCCCGACATTTCAGGTAATCAGCCTTTGACAATTGCGCTGTTGAATGATCATACATCATGTAGCGACTCATTATACGACCACCGACATCTATCCGCTGATCTTCCAGCCGATCGGCAAAACGCGGGATATTCGTATGCAACTCATCGCCAGGTTTCCGCCAGCGGTCCAATAGCCACCTTTGCACATTTTGATCAGGTTTAGGTGCATATTGAAAATCTTGACCATTAAACAATGCATTTCGTAATTTATGTGCGCCCAGACCGAAACTAAAGCTCATAGACAGCGACAAATTGCGGTACCTGACGTTTGTACCGAGCCCCCCCGTGAGCGGATAATTCTTTGTCCCCGCTTTGAGCAAATAGTCAAACATGCCGAGTTCTCCGAGCTTTTCCACATCATCAATCACGTTATACCGTGGTGTTCCATCCCCAGGGTCCAGTCCTTTAAAATCAAAAACATAAAAAGTCCCTAGCGGTTGACCGGCAAGCCTAACTTGGCCATTTAAATGATCTGTAAGGGAATAAGTTGCGATGTCACTTCCTTTTGTCAGGTTATTATTATTTTTGGAAGTATTTCCGGAAATTGTCCAAGTCCAATCTTGTTTGCGGATTAAATTTAAGGAGACATTTAGGTCCATTCCCTTATTGGTCAGCGTCCCACCATTGATATACATGGACGAAACACCATATTCAAAAGGTACACTTAAGTCTATAATCGCGTCATGGGTCTTTCTGGCATAAAATTGAGCATCAATATTAATTAATGAACGAAATAGGCCAAAATTAATACCAACATTATTGTCTACTGATCGCTCCCAGCGCAAATCCGGATAGGCCAATGACCGCATACTCAATTGATATTCATTGGCAATAAGACTCAATGGTCCTCCGAAATCGGATATCTGCAGAATCAGGTCCGGGCCAACGCTTGTCACCGCATTTCCGCGCCAGCCATAGGATCCTCTTAAACTTAAATTATCTATAATTTTACTGTTTTGTAACCAAGATTCATCCGAGACGTTCCAACGTCCCGACACACTCCAAGCAGGTAAGAATCTACTATTGGTATATTGACCAAAACGGTTGGATGCATCCGTACGCAGGCTACCACTCACAATATATTTCTCTTTATAGGCATAACTAGCTGCGACGAAACCGGAAAGAAAATTATCGATTTTATTTTCTTTGCGCTGAATCATCCAAGGATAATAAGCTTCAAGCTGTGCAAAACCTTCGCCACGATCTTTGAGATAACCATATTGATATTGGTTATACCCCTCTCGTTTTGTACTATTCAATTCCTGTCCCAGGGTAATATCCAGTTGATCACGACCATTAAAGAGTTTATGTTTATAAGCCAATGTATTGCGCCATGAATAACCATACAAATTTGAATTTCGATGATCCAAAATACCGCCAAAGGGCAACGGTGAAAATGTTTCTTCCGGTCCGCCAGGGACAACAGACCCATAATCATAGCCTCTTACTTTGGCAACATCAAAGGTACGCTCAGTTGAGTACTGCTCCGAGTTTTGCATACTAAAGTTCCCGCTCAGTATCGAACTAAAGTGTAGATCATCTGAGATTTTATACCCCAAGTTTAACGCACTATTTAAGAATACGGTTTTTGTCATATTGCCCGATTGATCGATCTCATTTAAAGCGTTAAAATGTAAGGGGCTGGTTGTAAATGGAGGATTACCCCCAAAAACCGGAATCTGGGATTCATAAAACAGATCCGATGGTATTGTTCTGCTCATCGTTAATGCATAATTCATCGGGTTTATAACCTGTGCATTATAACCGACAGCTTTCGCATAATCGCCCATTAATTCAAATCCAATATCTAATTTCTTATTGAGCTTTGAATTGATGGACATTGACCCACCAAACGATTTGCGGGTATCATTTTTGGCCGCTCCTTTATTATCTTTATAATTGATCGAGGAGTAAAAAGTCGTCTTATCCGAACCTCCGGAAAGGTTAAATGTATGCGTCTGATTGAAGCTATTACGAAATAGTATGTCGAACCAATCGGTGTTCACTGATTCCATCCGCCGAACACGATCATTGAACTCGTCCTCTGTAATACGACCATTGATCAGATTTAAATATTCGCTTTCGTACCCCAAGTCCACAGGCATATCCCGGAATAGCAACCCTTCACCGATAAGCTCCTGGGAAAGTTGGACACGTTCTTTGGAATTCATCAAATTGAGATGTTTATAGGATGGCCGTTGCACAAAACCCATCGATGTTGAATAGTTTAAAATACTCCGTCCGGCCTTTCCCTTTTTGGTCGTAATCAGAATAACGCCATTAGCTGCCTTTACACCATATAGCGCCGTAGCAGCTGCATCTTTTAAAAAGCTGATGCTTTCTACATCATTAACATTGATCCCGCCGATCGAATTCCCCATCAGGTCAGCACTCGCAAGCGTAGTCCCCGAACGAAGAAATGTATCGTAAAAATTGGGGTTTAACCCCATCGGATTATCGGGATTCATATCCGCTGGATTTTCCCGGACTACCCCATTCACAACCCAAATGGGGTTGGCGTTTCCGATCAGGGTGGAAGTTCCCCGCATCCGCATCCGCGGAATGGAATTCGGGCTTCCGGACAAGGTCTCAATAGCCAACCCCGGTACTTTTCCCTGTAACATCGATGCAATGTTGGGCACGTTGGGCTCAGCGACATCCTTTCCCTTTAGGGTAACAATGGAACCAGTGGACAGCTTTTTCTCAATCGTCTGATATCCCGTCAGCACCACTTCCTCCAAGGTCGATGTCTGCTCCTCCAAGGTCACTTTCATTTCCTTAAAATTGCGCACAGTTGCCTGATAGGACCTAAAGCCCACATGGCTAAACTGAAGATGATCACCTTCCTTGGCATCGATCATAAAGTAACCATTGACATCTGACAATGTATGGCTCCCTGTTTCCTTATTCACGATCGTCACCAGCGGCTTGGGTTGTCCATCACGCAATAGCACCTTGCCCTGCACCTTAGCGAGCTGGCCAACTGTAGCAGTGATTAAAAGTGTTGTACCAGCACTTACCTGCTTGACCGGCCGAATAATGATCACGTTATTTTCGATCGTATAGCCCAGTCCCGTTCCCTTCAGGATTCTGTCCAGAAGGTCGGTCAGTTTTTCATTTTTGGCGACCACGGTCTGTGCGGCTACCTTATCGACCAGCTGTCCGTTATACACGATCTGTGTAGCCGATTTTTCCTGAATGGACTTGAGGATTTTCCCGAGTTCTGCCTGTTTGATCGACAGTGTCACAGTCTTGTTATTTAATGACTGCGAAAAGGCAACAGTCCCCCCCAAGGAAACCCATACCGCAGTCGTCAAAACAAAACGGAGAAAGCGATTTTTTTTCATAATCTCATGATTTAGGTTAGTTCATTATGTTAGGGTTAATTCTTTAGTGTACTGCCCAACTGTTTGCTTACTTCTTCTCCGTATAGGCCATAGGCAATCACCTTCCCAGTAGGATCGATCAAAAAATTTGTTGGTATAAATTGTACACTATATAAAGTAGATGCTTGCTGTTTGCTGTCCTCCAGAAGTTGAGTCCAAGGCATTTTTTCATCATTTAGTGCTTTTCGCCACTTGTCCGTCTCCGTATCGATTGACACACTCAAGATTGTAAAATTAGGACTATTGTATTTTTCATAAGCCGCCTTTAAATAGGGTATTTCCCGACGACAAGGAGCACACCAACTTGCCCAAAAATCCAGCAGAACATACTTACCCTTAAAATCCGACAGTTTAACCTGTTTGCCTTCGGCATCAGTCAGAGTGAAATCGGGTGCCTGCTGATTGACCAATGGACTTGTCATCTTGGGAGCCTGCGCCCGCAACATGGCTGCTGCCAATTTTGATTTTTGAGCTTTTGGTCCAAGACCTTTTAATAATCTCTGCACTTCCTCCAAGGGTATCTTATTAAATAAAAAACCATTGATCACATAAGCACTGATCGGTTCATCGGGATTTTTAGCGATCCATGCTTTGGCGGCGACCTTACTCTTCTCCACATAGGCAAGATATTGCTTTTGCAGATCTTCCAATGCTTGCGCATCACCTACAGCCTGTGCCTGTCCCATTTTTTGCGCAATTTCACCGGCATAGTTTATCCCTGCACCACATTGCTGCACCAAGAATTCGTCCAGTTCCTTCCATTTACCAACAAAGGGGCTACCTGTAAAAGCCGCATCCTTAAATGAATCGCCTTTTCCGGCCACCTTCAACTCTCCAGCTCCCATGTCCATATAAAAATACTGGCCTTCTTTAGGCTGCAAACCGACTTGAACCACATAAAGTGTGCTAGAATCGGCGTTAGCCACAAATTGAAACTTGTGGTTTTCTACACTGGTAGAGTCCATCTGTTGTTTCACATAGTCAATCAGATATACCTTTTCGCCATCTTTCAGTCCGGGCAACTCGGCATTTATTTTTAGTTGTTGTTGAGCCAACAACTGTGTAGATGATAAGGACAATAAAAGGATTGTCCATAATAGGTTTCTTTTGGTTTTTCTGGTCATTATTTCTGTTGTTAGGATAGATTATAGCGTATAGAGTAACTCACAGGTCTGTGCCACATAGATATCTTTTTGTGTATCGCTCAACCAGTCACGGTACCATTTCTCGGCGGTAACAGTCTGATTATTTTCGGGCAGTAGTTCAACCTGTTCATTTTTTGCGATCTGCAACCAACTATTGAGCTTGTCCGTTCTTACTTTCCTTTGTGTTTGTTGTGCAAGAAAGGATTTCGCTTCCAACGAAACCGGAGCCTTGTCTTCCGTTGCGATCAATTTGGCAATACTATCTATTTTTAGGAAAACTGATCGATAGCGCAGCCGTTGTTTTAAATCTGCTAGTTGATCTGCCGAAAATGTATTGGAAAATTGATATTGCGCTGTGGGAATAGGTACATTTGGGAGTGCCGAATTATAATCTCTTTCCAACTCACTGCTATAGGCAGTAGGACTTGGCAACAGGATATCTGGCACGACCCCCGTACGTTGTGTAGATAGGCCTGTCGCACGGTAGAACATAAAGGATGTGAGGGTCAGCGAACCTAAACTTACTGTCGGAATATTTTTGCTAGGGTCTCCCATCTTGCCTATTGGCCATTGATCCTGTGCTGTCCCTTTACCATAGGAAGTCGGTCCACCAATAACGACCCCTCGTTTGTAATCTTGAATCACTGCTGCAAATATTTCGGAAGCAGAAGCACTTCGTTCATTGACCATGACGGCCAGTGGCCCCCGAAATATCGGTTCCATATTGCTCTGCATAATCTGGATTCCGGTCTTTCCCTTTAGCTGCGCCTTAGGTCCGTCACCTAATAATGCCGCAGCAAGCAGTACGACCTGATTTAGAGATCCCCCGGGATTATTGCGCAGATCAATGATTAACCGGGTCATCCCTTGGGTCCTCAGCTGCATAATATGTTGTATTACATCATTTGCGGCATGTGCACCTTTTGGATCAGCAACATCATCATAAAAATCGGGCAGATATACGATTCCGACTTTTTCACCTCCTTTAATAAAAATAGCACTTCGAGCCAACTTTGCCTCATCTTTGAGTTCGGTACGCTTCAAACTGACTATTTTATCTTCTCCTTTTTGATTCCGGATCTGCAATCGCACATAGGTACCTTTGTCTCCCCGTATCAAACGTACAACATCGTCAGCGGGCATCGCAAATATGTCCTGCAATTCTCCTTGGGCATTCTCAATATGAAGGATATGATCTCCTACATGCAGTAAGCCTGTATTGCTTGCCTCACCCCCTGGTGCCAGCGCGTCAACAAAATATTCGCCATCAGTTTCTTTCATCGAAATACCAATTCCAAAAAATCGCTTGGAGATATTCTCTTGCTTCAATTGTGTTTGCGCAGGGATATTATAGATCGTATGCG
>Ga0213829_1001823_pt1 | contig 14632 bp, 10 predicted proteins | sample MC6MC0896MG_FD_180665 | JGI IMG/M metagenome (GOLD analysis project Ga0213829, IMG submission 180665) | Enriched soil aggregate microbial communities from Iowa State University, Ames, United States - MC6-MC0896-MG | ecosystem: Environmental > Terrestrial > Soil > Unclassified | place: USA: Iowa...
ATTGAGACCCTAAGTAAAATGCTGGAGAGCGATATCGTGGATCTAGGCGGTGGTATCAACGGGCAGGCGACAATATCACGCTTGGAAAGTAGCCCTGTATTTGTTTCGGATCTGATCATAGATAAATTCTATGTTGGAAAAGATACTGTCGGAAATGTGAACATCAAAGTCAACAACGAGAAAGAGAACACCTATAATGCACATGTCAGCATCAGCGAAAACGGCAATAACGTCGTTTTAAGTGGAGACTTTATCAGCCCACCTAAGGGCGAGTCGAGTCTGGATTTCACATTAGATATTCAGCCATTGACGATGCAGACTGTACAGGCATTTAGCCTGGGCTATTTGAAAGATTCAAAAGGAAACCTTGAAGGTAAGCTGAAAATTACAGGATCACCTTCAAAACCACTGATAGATGGCGATGTTAAGTTTAAAGATGCCCAATTCAATATCGCGATGTTGAATGCCCTTTTCAAAGCAAAAGATGAGACTGTGCATTTTGATAATAGCGGAATCAATTTTACCAAATTTGCATTGGAGGATAAGAAAGGAAATATTGCCAAAGTTACCGGTTCGATAGATACAAAAACCTATACTGACTTTAATTTTAATTTCAACGTCAACACGGACAATTTTGAAGTCTTAAACTCCACCCAGACGGACAACGACATGTTCTACGGAAAGATGTACCTGACATCCAACTTACGGATCAGAGGGAATCTGGACAAGCCAGCTGTTGATGGAACAATCAAGGTCCTTGGTGATACCGATTTCACTTTTGTTATGCCAAATGAGAACCCTGGTATGGCAGACCGTAAAGGGGTCGTGGAATTTGTGGATAAGAGTGATACTACACGTGCAAATATATTTGCAAAGTTGGATTCGATGACCGTTACCAAATTGACCGGAATGGATGTGGATCTCAACCTACAGACGGATAAAGAGGCGAAATTTAAGATTCTCCTGGATGCTGGTTCACAGGATGCACTAAATATTCAAGGTCAGGCGGAATTAAATGCGGGCATAGACGCCAGCAGTAAAATTACCTTATCTGGAACATTTACTGTAGACAAAGGAAGCTACTCGTTTAGTTTTGGCCCCGTGAAAAAAGATTTTACCTTCCAGAAAGGAAGTACCATCACCTGGAACGGAGATCCATTGGATGCGCGACTTAATATTACGGCAGCATATACGACCAAAGCACCTACCTTAGAGCTGGTTGCGACGCAATTAGGTTCAGAAAATGCGAACCTATATAAACAACGCGTACCATTTAATGTGTTGCTCAAAATTACGGACAAACTCTTCCAACCGCAATTGGGTTTTGATATTGATCTGGACGAGAATAACTCCATCGTATCCCAGGATGTGGTCAGTAAAGTAAACAATGCCTTGACTACCCTCCGTGAAAATCCTTCGGAGCTCAATAAACAGGTATTCTCACTCATTGTATTAGGAAGATTCATGTCGACCAATCCATTTGAAAGTTTATCTGGTGGCGGTGGTACAGAGGCTATTGTTCGGAATAGTATCAGTTCATTCCTGAGTGGGCAGTTGAACCGCTTAGCTTCGGAATTGATCACTGGTGTAGAACTGGATTTCAACCTAACTTCTGAACAGGACTACGCGACAGGTGCTGGACAAACAAGAACCGACTTAAATATCGGTGTATCAAAAATGCTTCTGAATGACCGTCTGAAAATCACCGTAGGCTCTAATTTCGAGGTTGAGGGCAATACAAGGCCCGGAGAGACCGCCAATAATATCGCCGGTGATATCCAGCTGGATTATCAATTATCCCAGGACGGCCGTTATTTCGCCCGTGTTTATCGCAAAAATCAATATCAAGTAACTCTTCAAGGCCAGTATGTGGAGACGGGTATCGGTTTTATTATCAACATGGACTATAATAAGTTTAAAGAAATCTGGATGAGTTCCAAAAAACTCAAAGAATACTATGATACAAACAGCAAAGGATTTAGAAAACGCTTTAATGTTGAACGGATGGAAACGGATTCCGTTTACCGTGACAGCGTACGTACCGTCATTAGAGACAGTCTGATGCTCCATAGTCCAGAATATAGAAAACGTATTGAAGAACGCGAAAAAGAAAAACGCAAACAACAATTGGACTCAGGCAAAAATGGTCCTAAAAAACCTAGTCCAAAAACAAATTTAGATACAATCAGAACGACTGCGATAAAAAATGAAGATGAGGAAAGGAGTTATCATGCGAGCTAAACTGAAATTTGCCATCGGAATATTGGCACTGGGCACAATAATAGCCTCCTGTTCTTCCACCAAGAATTTGAAAGAGGGGGAAAGCTTGTATGTCAAAGGCAACGTGATTATAGATTCGGATACCATTTCAAAGGAGAATAAGGAAAGACTTTCGACCTATCTTCAGTCGGCCTTGATGCCCAAACCCAACAAGCGTCTGGCGGGGGTTCCATTTAAGCTGTATTTTAATAATATGGCCGGTGATTCTGTCAATAAAAACATGATCAAGAGATTCTTCAAGAAAATTGGTGAAGAACCCGTTTTATTGAGTGATGTCAACCGCGAATACAATGAAAACCTGCTACGTAACCGTATGGAGAACATTGGTTTTTTCAATGCGGAGGTCAAGTCAGACACTTTGATCGAACAGAAAAAAGCAACCATTAATTATACCGCTAAACCGAATCTGATTTATAAAATCCAGTCGGTCAAATTTAATGTAGATAGCAACAGCCAATTGGGTCGGGATATTCGTTCATCTTCGGACAAAAGCCTTTTACAGGTCGGAAAACATTATAGCTTGGATGTTGTCCTAAATGAGCGTGACCGCATTGATAATGATCTTAAAAACAAAGGTTATTACTATTTTAGTCCTGACTATATTTTGGTGGAGGTGGATAGTTCCCATCGGAACAACAAGGTTGACATGTATGTAACCGTGAAGAAGGAGACACCGCCACAAGCGAAAGTTCCGTCCAAAATCAATAAGATCTATATCTATCCGAACTATACAGAGACGAGTGCGGGGTATCAACGGTCTACCCGAAATGCAGAGTTATTTGACAGCAGCTATTATTTTATAGATCGTAATCGCACGTTCCGTAAGCCTGTTATCGCAAAACATATTTTCTTCCACCCCGGTGATGTTTATAACCGTACGGCGCATAACCAGACGATCAGCCACCTGGTCAATCTGAACAGTTGGAAATTTGTCAAGAACAACTTTGTGGATAGTAAGGAGGTGCCCAATGCACTGGATGTCTATTACTATCTCACACCACTACCAAAAAAATCTTTACGGGTAGAACTCCTGGGAAAAATGGCATCTGTCTATAATGGTACCGAAGTCAACGTCAACTGGACCCTGCGCAATGCATTTAAGGGTGCCGAGCAATTGAGCTTTAATGTCTTTGGAGGATATGAAACCCAAACGGGAGGAAATGCCGATCTGAATTCCAGTTATTACCGTTACGGAATGGAAGCAACCCTGACATTTCCTCGGATCCTGTCTCCTTTTGGCAGCATCAATCCCTCACGTCGTTTCATCCCCAAAACCTATGTCAAGGGACGCTATGAATTCTTAAGCCGTCGTAAGGCCTATACCCTCAATTCGATTGCCTTGGATTATGGTTATATCTGGCAAGAATCGGAGGAAAAGCAGCATGATCTGGCCCTGATGGAAATCACCTATGTACAGCCTAAAGGTATTTCGGAGAATTATCAAAGGCAGATGGATACGATTCCCGCTTTGCGGCATGCCATTGACCCTCAGTTTACGATTGGACCAAACTACAACTTCACGTTCCAGAATACGATGAAGCAACATTTGAAGAATACGTTCTATTTCAAGGGAAATTTGGATCTTTCGGGCAATATCCTTGGTTTAATCAAAGGGGCAGACTTCAATAAGGGTAAGACGTTCAAACTGTTCGATGCCTACTTCTCTCAGTATATTAAATTAAGCGGTGACGGAAGGCATTACATGAAACTGTCTGAGAATTCACAATTAGCCTCCCGGGTCAGTCTCGGCTTGAGCTACTCCTATGGAAACTCCCGGTCTCTTCCCTATTTGAAACAATACTACGTCGGTGGACCAAACAGTATCCGTGCCTTTGGTGCCCGTGCGATAGGTCCGGGAACTGTTGCTCCGGAGAAATTGAGCAATGGGTTATTTTATGCCGATCAAACCGGTGATATCAAATTGGAACTGAATACAGAATATCGTTCTAAACTGGCTGGTTTTGTCCATTGGGCCGCCTTTATTGATGCAGGTAATGTCTGGTTACAACGAGAAGATGTGAACAAGCCCGGAGCTAAGTTCAGCAAAAATTTTTTGAATGAACTTGCCGTAGGTGGTGGAGCCGGCCTGCGCTTCGATTTTACCTTCCTGATCATCCGGACAGATTTTTCGATCCCTTTCCGTATCCCCTACTTACCTAAAGAAGAACGTTGGGTATTTAAGGATATAGATTTTGGCAGTTCGCAATGGCGCAAAGATAACCTGATGTTCAATCTGGCTATTGGTTATCCGTTCTAGAGCTGAGTCATACTATTGGGATGAAATTTGAAATCAGTAAATTTTCATTCTAAAATTTATCTCAAACATGAAAGAGGCCGTATCAAAACGTTAAAAATTAGATACGGCTTCTTTTTTTGTAATAGCCAGCTTCTTTCCTGAGTATTTCCTGGATTTGATCTATTTTTCTTTTTTAAAAAAAGGTAAAAAGAGCCTTTTTTGGCTGCTTTTTTATCTATACCAATAGATAAAAACTGGACATCTTTATCTTTAAAGAGCCCCTCAGCTTTTTCAATAGATGGAGCAATCCCCTTGCATGCAAAAACAACCATTAAATCAAGAATTACAATTTTCCCCTTAAAATCTGTAAGTTGGTACCTTTTTCCTGTTGTATCAGGAAGATTGAAATTGTAGAAAGCCTTGCCTTCTTTAAGCTTACTTTGAACATCCTTGAATGTATTCATCCTCCACGGCATAATTCCTTAAAAATAGGTCAGAAAATCCGTAACCTCCGTTATCTTTTGCCCTTTGTAGGAGTTCACTAAGGAGGTAAAAAGTATTTTTATATTTTCCTTCACTTCCGTCCTAAATAAATTTTAGATTTGTGTTTTTCTTCCAAACCTTGGATTAATTCACGGTCGATAAGGGATAAAATCTGAATGAAAACGTCTAAATTTACCATGGCGGTGTCTTAAAATTTTGCGATTTAAATATAGCAATATCAAAACACCGCCATTTTTTTATCGTTTGGCACGGAAGTGATGCAGACTTGAAAAATTAAATACACCTGATCGAATTTTGAATGATATAACTTATGTTTAAAGATATTTATTATCTTGCAAACAGCAACGCAGCAAATAACCATGTTTCTTAAACTACTGACAGAAGAACAGAAAAGGGGAATAGCAATAGATCGGGATGAACCCATTTTTAAAGCTTTTTTTGTGGCTAATTTAAAGTCATTGGAAAACTATGCTTTCAATTTTGTAAAAGATGAACATGTTGCTGAAGATATTGCCTCTGAAATCATGTGGAAAATGTGGAATCTGGGCTCAGATTTAATGTCCGTTGCGTCTATAGAATCCTATCTGACGCGTGCCATAAAGAATAAATGTCTCAATTATTTACGTGTGCAACAAGCGCTACTTGTCGGACACGACGAACTTGCAAACTATGCAAGCTCCGATTACCCCAGTCCGGAGGATGCTCTTATTTCAAACGAAAAAATTAGGCATATCAAACAAGCAATCGAAGCACTTCCTCCAAAGACCCAGCAAGCCTTTATACTGGTTAAAGATGAAAACCATAGCTATAAGGAGGCCGCCAACATCATGGGGATTTCCACCAAAACCGTAGACCGCCATATACAAATAGCCCTCCAAAAACTGTGGGACTCCATAAAATTTAAAAAATAATTTATTCCTAATTGGGGATTTTGCTATTTCTATGTGTCTTTAAGGATTGAGGCTTTATACGATGCAAGCAAACGAGGAAGAATATTATTTAGAACTATTAAATAAATACTTGAAGGGTACACTCTCACCTGAGGAGTGTGAGACATTGGATATTTTGGTAAAAAATGATTCCAATAAGGCCTTTTTTTTAAAATATCTAAATGTTAGTCAAGAGAATGCAAATGCAAAGTTAAGGGCTGAGATTATTTACGAAAAAACACAGCCGAACGATTTATACCTAAAAACTTCTACGGCTCAAAATCCACCTATTATTCGAAAAATCTGGAAAAAGTATATAGCTATTGCAGCTGCTGCTTGCTTGGTTTGCCTTGTCGGATTATGGTGGTTTTTCAATAAATCCCATTCGCCCATGGCAGTCAGCGGTGAATGGGAGCAAATCGTAGCAGACAAAGGTGAACGCAAATTTTTTCGGATGAACGATGGCACAGAAATTTGGTTAAACAGCGAAAGTACCTTGCAGGTAAAAAAAGGCTATGGCAAGAAGCATCGAATCATAGCACTAAAAGGAGAAGCCTACTTTTCGGTTGCCAAAAATAAGGAACTCCCTTTGCATGTATATGCTTCAGGAAATGAAATAGAAGTATTGGGAACTATCTTCAATGTAAGAGCTTATCCCGAAGAAAAAAAGATGGCCACATCCTTAATCGAAGGAAAAGTAAAACTACATATTAATGGCGAAGATGGCAAACGTGACTATTCAATGAATCCTGGCGACAAGGTAGAAATACCCAATAAGCAAGTCGCTGAACATAGCAATAAGGTTTCTTTTAAAGAAGATGTAGCGTCCTCCCGAATTGTTGCAGACGATGTGGACTATAAAAAAATCTCGGTAGAGAATAAGGAAGTTACAGAGCTCTTGTGGGTTAAAAACAAATTGGTTTTTAATGACGAGCCATTGGAAAATATGGTAAAAAAGATGGAACGTTGGTACAATAGGACTATTGTAATTGAAAACGACCGTTTAAAAGAAGAACCATTTTCGGGTGTTTTTCAAGAGCCAACCTGCGAGCAAGTCTTGAATTTGTTACAACAAACTGGAGGAAACTTTAAGTATAAAGTTGAAAATGGAATTATCTATATAAAATAACCGCGTATGACATAAAAAAACTATATAAAAAAACAAGGGTATACCCAGAAGATATACCCCAAAATGTTAACCATGAGCATCGTGCCCTAGGAAAGTAAGATGCTCTATTGATCAATTTTAAACTTTTAAAAGTATGAAAAAAAAATCACATGCTCAAATTCATGTGCCAATCCTTTGTTACCTAAAATGGCTTCTCATGATTAAGTTAACTGTGTTCATTTTGATGGTTTTTTCTTGCAATTTGTTTGCAGGTCCGTCAAAAGCTCAAGGAACTATTTCAGTTCGCTACAACGAAATATCATTAAAAAATCTACTGCTGTCTATTGAGGAACAGACTGATGTTTCTTTCATTTACAATGATAATCTCATTCGGCACATTCGGATAAAAAATGTCGATGTTTATAACAAACCTTGGAGCAAAGTTTTATTTCCTTTATTGGAAGAAGAAGGACTGACTGCAGATTTTGTAAAAGACAATCGTGTATTGCTCCGAAAAAAAGCATCACAACAAGAATTGGTAGCATCTGGCACAGTGACCGATGAGCAGGGAAAACCTTTAGCATCGGTTTCAGTAAAGCAAAAGGGGACCTCGCGAGCGACTCTTTCAAACAGTGATGGTCAGTTTTCGCTTGTAGTGGATAAAGATGATGCTGTACTACAGTTTACCAATGTTGGTTATCTAACGAAAGAACAGTCTTTCCAACGTGGGAATATTAATATTATATTAAAGCAAGACTTAACTCAGCTCGAAGAAGTTGTTGTGGTCGGTTATGGTACACAGAAAAAGGTAAATTTAACAGGAGCAGTTTCATCAATCTCAGGGGATGAAATGATAAAGCGACCCGTTACCAATCCAAGTACGATGCTGCAGGGACAGATGCCTGGGGTGCGCATTGTACAGGGACTTGGACAACCCGGAAGTGAAGGAGTTCAGATCCGGGTGCGTGGACAAGGTACATATAGTGCAGCTGGATCAGATCCCTTGGTCTTGATTGATGGCGTTGCGGGCTCTCTCTCCGCATTAAACGCAAATGATATTGAAAGCGTATCGGTATTAAAGGATGCGGCATCCGCATCTATCTATGGAGCAAGAGCTGCTAATGGTGTTGTTCTTGTAACAACCAAATCTGGTAAGGAAGGTGGATTTAAGATTAATTATAATACAAATCTAGGATTTCATTCACCGACAAAAATGCTAAAGATTGTAACCAATTCTGCAGAGTACATGGAATTGACCAATGAGGCAAAAGCAAACTCTGGAATTTCTACTGGGCTATATACCGACGAGATGATCAATTCCTACCGCAATGCTACGGATCGAACAAAGTACCCCAACTTCGATTGGTTAGATTATATGTTCAATACAGCAACGGTCCAAAACCACAGTTTATCGCTTAATGGTGGAAATAAAGGAACGACTTATAATATTACAGCGGGGTATATAGATCAACCGGGGACAATGAAAGGATTTGACTTTGAAAAATATAATTTCAGGACAAATATTAAATCGAGCTTAAAAGATTGGGTAACTGTGGGTGTAAACCTTGCCATGGAAAAAGGGAATCAGCGATATCCAAGGCAAAGCCAAGATGATGCATTTTTGTCAACCCTAGCACAAGCACCTACTTATGCACCATTTTTGCCTGATGGACGATATGTAAGTTCGGCCTATAATTTTGAAGCTCATAATAAGAACATGGTGGCGACGGTGGAGAATGATGTCCTTCGAAAAACAACCAACTATGATATTTCCTCGCAGTTGTGGGCAGACATTAAACTCACAAAGGGACTTCAATGGTATTCCAAACTTGCGGTGAACCTAGGGGATATCTCTTATAAAGACTGGCGACCAGCAGTGAATCTTTACAATTTCCATTCTGGGGATTTTACGCAAACATTGGATGTAGGGGGCGAAGGTTTAATTTCCAATAATAGCAGAAATTATTATACAAATTTGTTTTCTTATTTGAAATACGATTTCAACATCGCACAGAAACATAATTTTGGCATACAAGTCGGATATAGCCAAGAATACAATAACTATCAATACTTACAGGGATACCGTCAAAAATATATCACAAACAATCTTCATGAACTAAATGCCGGTACTGCAGCTATTCAGACAAACGAAGGCAATACGACGGAATGGGCGCTACAATCTTTCTTTGGACGATTGAACTACAATTTTTCAGAGAAATATTTGCTAGAAGCAAATATCCGTTACGATGGAACATCAAGAATTACGAAAGGCAGCCGTTGGGGCTTTTTTCCTTCATTCTCCGCCGGATGGAGGGTATCTGAAGAAGAATTTATTAAAAATGCAGATTTCAGCTGGTTGACAGATTTAAAATTCAGGGGCTCATATGGTTTGTTAGGCAATCAGAATATCAACATTGATATAGGTTATGCCTTTCCTTACCCCTATCAGGATTTGTTGGATTTTACTGGAGATTATCCATTTGACAACGCTGTTCTGAGTCCTGGAGTAACACAATCTGCTCTTTCTAACTCGTCCATAAAGTGGGAGTCCACCGCTGTTGCGGATTTCGGTGTAGATATTCGCTTGTTCAATAAACTGAATATTACTTATGATTGGTACAGAAAGCATACTTCTGATATTCTGCGTCAGGCACAAGTAACTGGTGCATTAGGCTTATCGGCTCCTTTTATTAATAGCGGCGATATGTTGAATACTGGCCACGAACTTTCTGTCCAATATAATGACCGCATTCATGAAGGTACATTTGAAGGATTGACCTTTGGTGGTGGTTTTTATGTAGATAAGTTTAAAAATAAACTTCTCAAATTTGGTACACGAGAAATTGATGGTTATCAAATCCGCGAGAATAATCTTCCATACAATTCCTTTTACATGTTGGAAGTTGTCGGTATCTTCCAAACACCGGAAGAAATAGCAAACTCCCCAAGACAATTTTCAGGTGAGTTTCGTCCCGGAGATTTCAAATACCGAGATGTAAATGGTGACAATGTCATTAATAATGATGATCGTACCATTATTCCCGGTAGATTTCCAAAATTTGAGTATGCCTTTAACGGGAATGTTTCCTGGAAAGGTATAGACGTTTCCTTTTTATTGCAGGGTGTACAAGGCCGGAAAATTTTTACAGACGGATGGGGCTTGGAACCTTTTATACAGGGAACACCTCCAACTATAGATTTTGTCGACAATCGCTGGACTGGAGCGGGTAGCACCAATGAAAATCCGCGCTTGTATTATGGTTGGGATGGAACAAATCCAAACAGAAGACCAAGTACATGGTATCTGCAAGATGCATCTTTCTTACGCCTGAAGAACCTTACTGTAGGCTATACACTTCCTCAACAACTTACATCACGGGTGAATATCAATCGCGTCAGACTTTATTTCGCAGGCGATAATCTTTTCACCAAGACCAAGTTTAAGGGGCTTGATCCAGAACGATCAGGTGATGGTCGATTTGCTCAATATCCGCAAAATAAGATTATTTCGTTCGGACTAAATGTTGAATTCTAAATAAGGGATAAAATGAAAAAAATTATATATATACTGATCGGGGCTTTAAGTTTGACAGCTTGTAGTGACCTCGACTTAAATCCAAATGATAGACCTTCTTCGGGTACTTTCTGGCAAACACCACAAGATTTTGACCTCGCTTTGACCGCAAGCTACGGCAGTCTGCAGCGCAGTGGCTATTCCACGGCATTGCCCTGCTGGGACAATCTGACTGACAATGCCTTTGGTCAACATGCCGAGGTCCAATATGGAATGACAACCAATATGGCTCAGGGAACCATAGACGCTACTTCAACAGGTTTTGTTTCAGATATTTACCTAGGATCATTAGCAGGCGTCGCTCGAGTCAATATTTTTCTGAATAAACTGAAGGAATTTACTGGATTTGATGAAAACACGAAAAAACGCTACGAAGCTGAAGCTCGTATGATACGCGCATTTTACTATAGTTTTCTTTATCGTGGGTATGGAGAAGTGCCCATTGTCAGTGAACCGTTAACACTCGAAACACAATATCAGGCAAAAAAACCTACCGAAGATGTATATAAGTTTATGATGGGTGACATTGATTTTGCTATTGAAAACTTATCGGATATTACGTATAAAGAAGCAAAAGGAAAATGGACAAAAAACGCTGCAAAGGCGTATAAGGCACGTATGATTTTATACACTGCCTATAATGATGCAGGACAGATGATCCAAGCTAAAATGAACGAAGCTAAAACATTGCTTAATGAAATCACTGGTTATTCGCTGGCCAATGACTTTAGCGATAATTTTAATGATCTAGCTCAGGAAGCGTCACCCGAAATTATGATGTCGGTTAAATTCTTGGCTCCGAATGCGTCGTCATCCGCAGATATGTGGTATGGAGATTGGCTCGTTGTGAGTCCATTGATTAATTTAATCGAGGAATTTGAAATGTTGGATGGTAGTCCTGGTTTAACTGTTCCCAAGAAAGGAACAAGTAAGTTCACTGTAAATTCCGAAATTTTTACAAACGCTTCCTTGGCAAACCGTGATTCACGTCTGGCAAAAACAGTTTTCATTGACAAATATGTGATCAATGGAGTAGAATATACCCCCACCAGTGCAAGACCTACGGGTGTTGGATTAAGCAAGTTTTTGTCTCAAAATCAAATTGCTCCATTCGGCTATAGCACATTAAGCCAACAAGACTGGGTCATTATGCGTTATGCAGATGTTTTATTGATGCTTGCAGAAGTGGAAAACGAACTGAATGGGCCTACCGCTCTGGTTTATACATCGGTTGATGCAGTGCGCAAGCGTGCGGGTATGCCAAAGCTATCCCAAAATCTATCCAAAGAAGTTATGCGACAAAAAATACGTCATGAAAGACGAATAGAGCTTGCTTTTGAAGGTGAACATTATTTTGATCTGAAAAGATGGAAAGCTGCTAAAACAGTATTGAATGCTGTTCAAGATGCACCGATAGTTTACAAATTTGAGGACAAACATTACCTATGGCCTCTACCACAATCCGAGATTGACAAGAACCGAGAAATTCTGATCCAAAACCCAAATTATAAATAACAATCGAGAAAAGATGCCCAAAAAGTATATGGGCATCTTTTTTATCTATTCACGATTTAAAGAACACATCGCGATGAAAAGGAATCTATTAACCTTTTTTATAACAATATTAACGCTTTCGGCTTCGGCCCAGCAACAGAACAAATTGGCCTTGCGTTATCATGAACCAGCAACAACATGGGAAGAAACACTCCCTTTGGGCAATGGCCGTATCGGCATGATGCCCGATGGTGGGATTGACAGCGAGCAAATTGTATTGAATGATATAAGCATGTGGTCTGGCAATGTAGATCCGACAGCAGTTAACCAAGGTGCACATACCTATTTACAGGATATCCAGCAGTTGCTTCTCGCAGGCAAAATATAGAAGCACAGAAGCTTATGTATGCCAACTTCCGCAGTGGAGGTCTTGGATCTGCCTTTGGTCAGGGAAAAGACGCGCCCTATGGTTCTTTTCAAATGCTCGGAAATATGTACATCCGGTATAAATACCCTTCTTCGGGGGGAACTACGAACTACGAGCGTGTACTTTCATTGAATGATGCAGTCGCCACAACAAAATTTACAGAAGGAGGTATCACCTACCAACGTGAATATTTTGCATCTCATGCTAATGACATACTTAGTACCCGGATTACTGCGGATAAGAAAAAATCTATTTCACTTGACCTTAGTCTCAATAGGTCCGAACGGGCAAATGTATGGGTGAAAGACAATACCCTATTTATGGCGGGGCAATTAAACGATGGGAACAACGGTACCAAAGGTGTACAATATATCACGAAGTTACAAGTGCTCCATACAGGTGGGACTTTGATCACAGGCGACAGCTCTCTTTCTGTCAAGTCTGCGGATGAGGTGATTGTTTTGATTTCCACGTCCAACGATATGCTTGATAAAGACTACTAAGGAACCGTCGCTAATTTATTAACAAAAGCAGCGAAGAATTCATTCGACAAATTAAAACAGCAGCATATCGCAGCCTATCAGGCTAAATTTAATCGGGTTGAACTACATTTAGGCTTGCAGGACAATACGATCTCTACCCCATCCCGACTGGTTCGTTTTCAGTCTAGTGATTGGCAATTTACTGCTCCCGGTGAACACGCGTCATGGGGAGCTACCAACACAGGCGGGGCATGGCTCTGTTCACACCTTTGGGAACATTATAGTTTTACGCAGGATAAAGCCTATTTACGCACTATTTATCTAGTACTTACTGGTGCGGCTGATTTTTTCCTGAGTAGTATGATTGCCGAACCCAAACAGGGTTGGCTGGTAACAGCTCCATCGAGCTCTCCCGAAAATGCTTTTTATTTGCCCGGAAGCAAAGAGCATGTATATGTTTGTAAGGGACCGGCCATGGATGTGCAGATTACACGCGAACTGTTTACGAATATTCTTGCCGCTGCAGAAATTTTGGGTATAGCAGATCAACATACAGCCAATATCAAAGCAGTATTACCAAAGCATCCTCCTATGCAGATCAGTCCGAAAGGATATTTACAGGAATGGCTTGAAGATTATCAAGAGGTTGAGCCCCACCACCGTCACGTATCCCATTTATACGGGCTGTATCCTTCCAACCAAATTTCTCCTAGCCCAACCCCTAAATTGGCCGCAGCTGCCCGGGAAACACTGAATCGTCGTGGAGATGAAGGCACAGATTGGTCAAGAGCATGGAAAATCAATTTTTGGGCAAGACTACATGATGGTAATCGTGCCTATAAATTATTAAAAAGTTTACTGGAGCCGACCTCTGGCAATGAAATAAAGGTGAACAGTGATGGTGGAACATATCCTAATTTGTTTTGTGCGCTTCCACCGTTTCAAATAGATGGCAACTTTGGTGGTACAGCGGGTATCGCAGAGATGCTTATTCAAAGTCAAAATGGGTATATTGAAGTGCTTCCTTCACTTCCTGATGTATGGGTGAATGGAAATTTTAAAGGTTTCCGTGTACGTGGAGGAGCAGAAGTAAGCGTAGTTTGGGTGAACAAGAAAATAACCTCTCTAACCTTAAAAGCTTCTTTAAAAAACAGCTTCAAGTTGAAGGTTCCAGAATACATTACTGCTATCAAACAGGACGGAAAAACGCTGTCCGTTGAAAATGGGTTTGTCGAAATCCGGCTGAACCAAGGCGAGCATATTAAGCTTGAAATGATTTAAGAAAAAGGGAATAGAAAAAGACCGTATCAACTATTTATGATACAGCCTCTTTTTGCTTTTTGGTTCTATTAAGCATGCACATCCATTAGTAGGCAATATGAGATTATACCATGATAGTGCCACAAGAGTATCACGATTAGTGAAATCCGCATGAGCACTTCTATTATCTTTTTAAAAACAAGTTATTCCTGTGAAATTGATTGATTTACTGACAATAATTCGTTAAATTCAAGCATTATTTACTAATCCACATAAATGCTCATGAAATATCCATGTCAAAAAACAGTACAAGCATTCGTGAAAATGGACTGGATATT
>Ga0213829_1001828_pt1 | contig 14594 bp, 16 predicted proteins | sample MC6MC0896MG_FD_180665 | JGI IMG/M metagenome (GOLD analysis project Ga0213829, IMG submission 180665) | Enriched soil aggregate microbial communities from Iowa State University, Ames, United States - MC6-MC0896-MG | ecosystem: Environmental > Terrestrial > Soil > Unclassified | place: USA: Iowa...
AGATCGCTCGCCATTGATTGTGCGATAATTTGCGAATTGTTTTTTAAATTTGGGTATGAGTCTAGTGTATTTGCGTGAAATAGATAACCAAACCAAATTTGCCATTTGGCGGATTGAAGAATCGGATGATGATTTATTGTCCAAACTTCAGTTGGATGAGCGTGAGAAGGCCAAATTAGGCTCTTTTAACAAGGGTAAACGACGCTTACATTGGCTGGCTACACGTGTGTTGTTGCGGACCTTACTGAATACTTCACGTTATATTGACTGCCCTTCCGATGCTAACGGTAAACCTTATCTTGCCAATTTCCCGCAGAAGATATCACTTTCACACTCTTTTGACTACGCCGCAGCAATGATAAGTACCGAAGGGGAAGTAGGGATAGATATGGAAATCATCAAGACGAAAGTTGAGCGGATCCAACATAAGTTTCTCAAACCCGTTGAACTTGCTTTTATTACACAGGGTGATACACGATACGAGCAGTTATATGCCTGCTGGTGCGCCAAAGAGGCAATCTATAAACTTCAGGGGAATTCAGGGGTTTCTTTCTTAAACAACATGACCATACAACCTTTCGAATACCAAAAACAAGGTGTGTTGAAACTAGAACTGGACAGCGACCATACCCACCAGACTTTTGAGGTACATTATGAAAAATTCAATGAATATATGCTTGCATATGCCGTTGGCTAAGGTCGCTTAAAAAAATAATTTTTCTCAATTTCAGCGAATTAGCGATCTAAGCGCACTTTTTTTTTGTGCTTATTGAAAAAGCTTCTATATTTGCAGCATCACAAAGGAAATGGCCCGTTCGTCTAGGGGTTAGGACGCAAGATTTTCATTCTTGAAACAGGGGTTCGATTCCCCTACGGGCTACCAAAGTTGAAAAAGAGGCATAATCCAGTCCAAGTTCTGGTATGCCTCTTTTCTTTTGCGATAAAAGTTGCTGAAAATAAGCTATATACAAAAACACTATATTTATTCTTGAGGTTCGACATTTATCCGTTTTCTTGCAGTAGCTGATGCCGTCAGGGAATAGCAAGTATTGAAGGCGTTGTTTAGTGTTATAGTCGGTAGAAATCCACTTTAAAGGCAATTCAAGAGCGAAAAGGATCGCATAGCAGATGCCATCATCAAGGTTCGACACCTGTCGGGATAACTTCATAAGTTTTTGCTCTAGTTCGCTCCTTTCTGTATCGTACTTTTGTCCGTATTTGCGGTATAAATCACCTCCAATTTCTTCTTCTATGTAGCGTTCTTCAAGTCTTTCTATCTTACTGACAATCTCTTTATGCTGAGTTTGTAGTTGCTGATAGTCGTCTTGTTTTCCTGCTGTCAGTTGATTGAATACGGCTACTGTCTGTTGTTTAATCATCTCAATAACCTCTCGTGCATCTTCACTGCGGAGGTAGTCATACATCTCACCAATCTCCCCGAGGCTGATGTCATCGTAGATATTCTTCAGCCCTGAGAAAGAAAAAAGATTTTAGTTATATGTGGTATGCCGACTTATTGACGTTGCTGGAAAAACGGGGGTTCTCGAAGAGTTCCAGCGGAGGCAGTTATGAGTATGCGGGACCGATAGTCCACCCCGTGCCTTAAACTCGTATCAAGATCCCGACCGTGTCAGAGTATAATGTGACATTTTGAACTTGAAGGTCATGGTATACTATGACTGTAAACACAGTCAATCTTTATTTTTTGGCAATTCGGCAATTGTTCTCCCCTCTAAGCCTTTTTCTACCAGATATCCGATGAATTTTGCAAAGGGTCGGATGTTTTGTTCGACGCTGGCTTGTTCGAGCGCTTGCATATATTCGTCCCGACTTTCCACCGGGATGACTGTCCATCGATATCCGCCCGATGAAAGCATAGCGTTCATTAGAAAACGTCCCATCCTTCCATTGCCATCCATATAAGGGTGAATGAAGACAAATATGAAATGTCCCAAAACAGCCCTAACAGACGCCTCGGTTTCTTCTTCCAATAATTCAAACAATACCGGCATAGAATCCCGCATGGCATCTACATTCAGCGGTACGTGTTTGGAGTTGCTTATATAAACCTGATTGTTACGATATCCAGCAAGATCAGCCGCTTTCAACAAGCCAGCTGTCACGCTCGGATCGAACAGTTGCCTATACCATTTAGAGTGGTCGGTATCTACCTGTGTTCCGGAATTCACCCCGTCCAATATGGCTTTGATAGTTTCCTTCACGGATTGGAATGCCTGATAGTAGCCTCTTGCAGCCATTGCATCACGCTGTTTGCGATCTTCTTCGCTCTCTTTGGTATTCCACTTTCCTGAGCTTACTTTTTCGATCATCTCGGGCGTTACACGGTAGCGTTCTATGGAGAGGGAATGGTAGGCATCGGTGACGTAAATATCATCAATCTCCTTTAGGAAAACTTCCTTATTTTCCGGCAGTCCGGGTGAACCGGGGAAATTCTGCATGACGATTTCTCGCATCTGATCCCACATCAGACGGATACGGGTGGCGTATGGGGATCGCTCGCGGGCAGGTAATTTCAGATCGATTTTACTTTCGAAAGGATCTTCTTCCCGGATATCATAATCGGCCTGCTTAAAGGTATCCACGATCTGATCGGCAATTCTTTCCCTGTTGATATTCCGGAAAGCGCCTGCCAGTCGTCCTGCCAGCGTAGTATGGCCGTTTTCGAGTAGTATGGGTAGAAGTTCGGATGCATCCCTTATTAATGACAACGCGGTGCGAGCATCAATAGCATTCCGCGTATAAATTGACGCAGTGCTGTAAATTAGCGAGGCTTGTAAGTTGTACATTCTTACCCCATTTTCGGTTACCACGATCTGATCTGGGGGCGGTAGTTCTCCCCGTAGATTGAAAAGGGATGTGTTGTGCGGCAATGCAGTGGGATGGTTATTTCCGTGGGGAGAACGTATAAGTAACTGTTGAGGTACAGATTGATTACCCGTATGGAGCAATAAAGACTGTTCCGCAGATAAGCACCATTCATCGCCATATCTGTGCTTTAAGAACACGGCGATAAAAGTCCAATACGAACTATACCAAGCTGTGGTTTCCCCATCCCTCGCTTCTGGATCAGTAGCGATATACCAACCTTTGGCGACTTCCCGGATAAACCCATTCTTGGTCAGGATTTCACGGTATTTACGATTAGGGATATCGTCTGTATGAATACCTATTACTCCTTTTTCCTGCAATTGTTGTAGAAACTTGAGGGCTTCTACAAATCTTTCTCGTGGTGTCGCCATATCGTTATTCATTTATTAAACACTGATGTGGCAAATTTAGTAAATATCGTTGTGATATTTCTATTAAATCATGATGTGTTAGTTTTATTAAACTGCGCTCAATAAGAAATACTGAGAAGGTTGGCAGCATTGGGTTATCGCCCTCGCATGGTCATAGTAAAGGGCCTCCGCAAAAGGAATCCTGAATATTATGTTATCGGGCAGAGATTTTACGCCCTTAGCAACAATTAATCCTTCCAGATTAAACTTTACCGGTCTCTTCATACGCTCTGTGGTTTGAGAATTAAGTCTATTGTCTTTTCTAATTTAAAAAAATATTGATATCAACGCATCCTGATATTATCAAACCATTATATCAGGGTATCAATTATTACTACGTTACGCTTTATCATACTTAACCCTATTAGATTTAAACTTTTATTTTTCATACTGTCGTTTCTTTTTCGTATTTTAGACATGTAAGATTTGTAAAATATTTGCATCATACAAAAGGTTAGTAATTCGAATAAAACCACATAAGATATTAAAAATAAGCTATTTACGGAATCAATTCGATTCCCCTACGGGCTACAGATCTAAAGGTCAAAACATACAAAAGCCTGCAAATTAAACGTTTGCAGGCTTTTTTGTTTTTCAGTATCTACAAAACTTACACGAATTCCCAAGAAAAAAGTGAGTCATTTTCGCTCATTCACTTACTCACTGAAACGGCTATAACATTTTTATATCAAGTTGTTAAAAAATCAAACATCTTGATCCGTTTTAGTTGCAAGGCTACATTTGCATCTGCTTTCATTGTTTTTTCAATGGCGATGCAAACCCTGTCCCGAAAGTCGGGACAGGGTTTGTTTCACTTAAATGATGTTGTCATGAGTACAAATTATTCCTTGCTCTTCTACTTGAAGAAACCCAAAAATTATGTTAGTGGCCCCCAAGCTAATTTACATACGAATTACCGTAGGCGGTCCGCCCAAAGAAGCCGTAACGGGACGTGAATGCGAACCATCGAAATGGAATTCTAAAGCCAATCGGGTAAAAGGCACTACCGAAACTGTCAAAACGCTAAACAGTTACCTTGATTCACTGGTAACTTAAGTAAGTACAATCCATACCGCTATGGTAGCGGCAGGGGATGAAATTACAGCTGAGTCCATTAAACTGCAAATTCAATTTTGTTATTCTTTATCCAATAATGTGACTGACATTCAAAATTCCAATTTCCGATAGACGGATGAAGGGAAATGTATCGTCCTACTATGGGTTTACACATTGTATCGTCCTGTTATAGGTCTACATTTTACACAAATGTGTAGTATTTTCACTCTCCTTAAAATTAATAAATTTTTTCTGTAAATTCAGTTACCAATTAAAAGTTAACTCTTTACAGAATACTTTTTGAAAGGTCGGAATTAACTGTTTATGATATAAATTATGGGAATCTTCTCTTATACGAATGCTCGGGGATATAATAATCTTTTAGAAACGTGCGCATATGTCTTGAAACAAAGTAATGTAAAGTTTACACGTACAAGACTAAAGAAGTCTTTGGAATCAAATGTTAATTATCCTTCTTTGCTTTCGCTCAATGAGTGTTTAACAAGCTATTCTATAGCTAGTGTCGCCATCCGAAAGGGTAATTATTCTTATGCTGACTTTGAGACACCCTTTATATGTTCTATTCAAAAGAACACATGGCCAACTTCACGATTTACGGTTGTCTCAAATGTTGAAGCGACAATAATAACTTATTTGGATCCGGAAACAAATGAAAAAATCCAAATCACCAATGATGAATTTGTAAAGATGGATAAGGAAGTTATTCTTTTGTTGGATACATCGAACGCCAAAGATGAAATCGAATTTTTAAGGAACAAAAAAGCGGAAAACATTACATCGCTACTAACCAATTTACCTTTTTCATTAGCATTAGTAGTCTTATTGACAACTGTATGTATCCTCTTTATGCAAGCTATTTTTATCTCCGCCTTAGTTGGAGCATTATTCTTGTTGACAAGTTTTGTGGGTATACTTATCTGTGCTATGTTGATGTGGCATGATGTGGATTCACATCAACCGTTCATAAAAGATGTCTGTGGAATGCTTGGTAAGAAGTCTAATTGTGATGCTGTGCTGAATTCTTCTCAATCCACCTTTATGGGAATTAGCTGGTCAGTTTGGGGATTTACATATTTTGCTACGTTTTTTATAAGTCAGATTATCTTTTTACGGCATGGGAGCAATATATTCCTATGGTCAATATTTTCTTTACTTCTCAGTCCTTATCTTTTATTTTCTATTTACTATCAGGCTCGGGTTGTAAAGCAATGGTGTCCCTTGTGTATGGGCATTCAGTTACTTATTTTGCTCAATGCTAGTGCTGGAGCTATATTTCTTTCTCTCAATGAGTATCATATTCAAATTGATTTTTATCAGCTATTTATTATTTTGTTTTTAGGTTTATTGTTTTTGACATTACTATACTTTTCAATTCCATTCATGAAACAAGCAATTGAAGCGGATAGTTATAAAGTGCAATGGAAGAGATTACACTATAATCCTATCGTTTTTAACGCGATATTGGAAAATAACAACAGCGTCTTGGATCCTGAAAATAATGTGGGTTTGATAATTGGAAATGAAGATGCGCAAAATGAAATTATTAAGGTTTGTAATCCTTATTGCGAACCTTGTTCAAAGGCACATCCAATACTGGATGAAATTATTCACACAACAATAATATGAGGGTTCGCATAATTTTTTCAGTATCAGAGCGTCAAAATGATCATGGAACTTTAACTATAAAACATTTCTTAGCGATTCAAGAAAAGTATGGACAACAAGAATTACAATCAGCATTGAACTACTGGTATTCGTCGGCGCAAAAGGATTACAATTCATTGGTAGATAGATATCCTCTGGAAGGAAAACTGCTGGACCAAGATGAGCGATTATTGAAGATGAAGCAGTGGTGTATGAATATGAAGATACGTGCGACTCCAACCTTATTTGTTAATGGAAAGGAATTACCAGAAAATTATGCTGTAAAGGATTTAAAATATTTTTTCTAGAAAATAGCCCGAGACGATTGCAAGCGAACTCGGGCAAGGGAGCTCACAATTCCTCCCTTGGATTAAAACGCAATTCGGACGTCGCTTACAATTATTTAAATTATATTAAAGATCGATGTATATTTTCAAAACAATTATAATATTCACATTATTGAATATTACTTCTTTAACTTATGGGCAAAACGATAGTTTTGGCATTAAAGTAATCTATAAAATGACTTATCAACCCGATAGTACAGATACAAAGAGGCTATCTGAATATATGGAATTGGTCTCGAATTCAAAAGAATCTATATTTCGCTCTACAAAGCAAGCATTTGTAGATTCTGCAAAAGCTAAACAGGCTGACTATGATATTCGGGCAAATGTTACTCCATTCACGTATTCCATCGTCAAAAGTTATAAGGAGAACACTATCGCTTATTATAATGTGATTGCCAAATTGGCTGGTGAAATAAAAAAGTATACTGAAAAAAGTTCTGCGTTTAGCTGGGATGTGCAAGACGAGATAAAAGATATTAATGGTTATAACTGTCAAAAGGCTTTGGTAAATTTTGGAAATCGATTCTGGGAAGCCTGGTTTACCGTAGATATTCCTATTTCGGACGGTCCCTATAAGTTTAATGGATTGCCAGGACTTATCGTTGCCATTCACGACAGCAAAAATTGCTGGGATTTTGAATTAGTATCCATACAAAAAACAGGTTCGAGCGATCTTGATCTGTCATTTTTGACTCCGTTCACTGAATTGGAAAAGAAATCCTATTATAAGGAGCTGAGTTATTATAATGTCAATCAGGTTCAAATAAATGAGGCAGCTGGTTTATTGGGCTTTCCAGATCCGAAGATGCGAGATATCATGATAAAAAGGGTGCAGGAAATGAACAAAAAAAATAATAATTGGATTGAACTCATTCCTTGATGAAAATATTCTTATACCTGTTAATCTTTTTCTTTGTCCTCATTATAAATCAAAAAGTTTTAGCTCAATCGGTATCAATATCTGGTAAGATTATGGATGAAAACAGAAAAATGATTGCCAATGTGAATGTTTCGTACAAACAGATAAACTCTGGGGCTTTGCTTGGTTTTGTGAAAACTGATTCCAACGGAATATTTAAGTTATTTATAAAAGGAATAAAGTCTGATTCTGTACAACTAGATTTCAGTCATTTAAGTTATGCCAAACATAGTGCTATTGTTCGAAATGAAACAAGAGATTTTACTTTTATATTGAGGAACGAAATACGAAAGATCCGAGAGGTAAAAGTAATCGATCCACCTATGTTCAAACGAAAGGATACACTAAATTACACCGTGGATGCTTTTATAGGTAAGGAAGACCGCGTAGTAGCGGATATCATTAAGAAATTACCTGGAATTCAGATGCAAGGTGATCAGATTTTGTACCAAGGACAACCTATACAAAAATTTATGGTTAATAATCTGGATTTGATGGGAGGCAGATATGCGATGATTAACAATAACCTTCCAATGGATGCGGTTGTAAGAGTGCAAGTGGTAGAAAATGATCAGCCGATCAAGATCTTGGATTCACTTATATTTTCTGGACGGGCTTCTCTAAATCTTGAGTTAAAAAAATTTACAACCACAGGAACTGCTAAAATTAGTGCTGGCGTAAAGCCCGTAGCCTGGGATGTAAATGTTACACCGATGACATTCGGTAAAACCTTTCAAATGCTTAATTCCTTACAGACTAATAATATTGGTACTGATGTGGCAAAGGGTCTGATATCATATTATAAGGGGGGGGATCGTTTTAATACTACTCAAGAGAATCATCTAGGCCCATCCTATTTTTCGATTAGAGATATTAACAGTCCAGAATTTAATGAGAATAAGTGGCTTGATAACCAGATTTTTATGTTCAATAGTACGCTATTGCAAAAGTTAAAAAATGGGATTGAACTGAAAGGGGACGTTTCTTATTATACGGATAGAAGAAAGCGTAGAGGATATGTGAGATCGGAATATTTTATAGAAAATGATGATGTAGTAAGCTTTGAATCTGTAGATAACCGTTCCCAAATTAGAGTAATGAACCTTGGTCTATTGCTTGAAAAAAATGAAAAACATATCTTTTTAAGAAACAGCTTGAAATATAACAGACGTTGGGATGACGATCAGGGAGTAGTTTTGCTCAATGAATTGGATGAGATCGATCAACGCAGACGCTACACCAGCGAGTCTTTACAAAATAGTCTTTCCATAGGGAAAATGTTTGGCAAACAGCTGGTAGATATACAGTCTTCGATCAGTTATAATCGGACACCACAAAGTTTGACTGTATTGCCCGGACAGTTTACGGATATTCTAAATCAGGGTCATACTTATGATCAACTGATGCAAGATGTATTATTTACAAGCTTTGGTTGGAATAATAGCTTGGGGATGGTTAAAAAGATCAGAAACTGGCGTCTGATGCCTAAAATAGTATTTAATTACAAAAGAAGTGGCCTACAAACAGCAATAAAAATACAGACGGGAAGTAAGCAGTTGGATCTTGGCAAAGACTATCTTAATGATATGAATAGTACCAGTCTTCAGCTAGCTACTGATATGGCATTGGGTTGGGAACGTGGGAAGTGGAAATTCTATATTGAACTTCCCTACCGTATTTTATATTTCGATGTGGACCAACAGGGAATAAAAACGGTAAATTCCTCTGTAAGACAAGCACTTAACCCTAATACAAACCTTACTTATCTGCTTGATTCCAGAAATGAGCTTTTAATTAATGCTTCTGTGGGAAAGGAATATGGTAATCTTGATAATTTTTACAACGGTTTTATTGTCAATCAATACCGTAATATGCAACGTTATAGCAGTCGTCTGCTTTCGACACAATATAAACGAGGGGAGCTAACTTACCGTTATAAGAATATTTTGAAAGCAATTTTTGGAAATGTTTCATATCGTTACTCAAGCGAAAATCGCGATTACACTTTTACCACGCTGATTGATGATAAGGGGCGCGCAACAATTGGGTTGGCGGATCGGTTTAGTGGAAATAATATACATGAGGTCTCTGCCAATATCTCTCGTCTTTTTAGCTCTTCTAAAACAGTCTTAAAGTTTAATGGTACAACTAGCTGGGAAAAATCCGACTATTTGGTGAATGAAAATATCGGCAAGCGAAAAACTTCATTTCGATCGGGGAGCTTAGAGGTTATCAATAACTTCTTTACGTTTGTTTCAGGAGAATACAAAATGACTATAGCACAAAATGTAAGTAGATTAACGGGGAATGTTAGAAATAAAATAAGGTATAACAATTACGACTTCAACTTGAGCTTTTATCCCGTAGAACACCATAGTTTGATTTTCCAAAATTCGATCTACCAGAACAATATATCCGGTCAAAAGGATCAATATTTTTTAGATGCCTCATATCGTTATCAGATTGATAAATTACGAATGGAAATGGCATTTACAGTTAATAATATATGGAATAACAAACGATTTATTCAGCAGTCTACAAGTAATTTCGAAACCGTACAAAGCTATTTCGAAATGAGGGAGAGACAGTTTTTGATTTCCTTAAAGTTTAGAATAAAATAAGTTATGATATATATATCTGCACAGCCCGACTCAATCTACTTTATCTGGCAGTTGGAAATACAGCTGCGTAATTTTAGAACTCGTGGTATCGAGCGTCAAAATATTCATGTACTTATCGGATATGACGAACGGATGGGGATCAATCCAAGATTTGAAGAGTGCATGTAATCTCACCCTAACTAGCTATATTCAAAACTAAATAATTCCAACGATGGCCAATAAGCATTATTTTTCAGGATTTCCATTTCTCTCACCTTTTGATTATCTTGTAAGTTGAACCAGCCAATAAAAAAATGCCTAAAAGTGAGTTCATTTATTTTCCAGATCAGTACAGTACCCATACAGATAGAACATACGATGGTTTTCTTGCATTTTTACCCGCAGAGAAATCCTCCCGCCGTCATCGAAGCTATCAAGGTGAGCATTTCCGTTGGTTCGAATACAAAGACACGCAACTACCGATAGCCTATCCCATACATATTACAGCGGCACAAAACTATCTCTGGTTGCTGATAAATTTGCGGACGGGACTAATGGTCGAATTGGATTCCAATTTATTGATTCAAACAGACAACCTTCTCTTCTATCAGACCTACACAGATTCACACCGCCTGAACCTCAAACCGGGAAGTAACTGGTTCTTACTATTGGGGACCAACGGTGAGGTGCTACCTAGTCTCATCGACGAATATCCGCAACTGAAATCGATTCAAATGGATGATGCGGCCAATAACAGCTCCCTGGTACACGGACAGATGTACCTGAATGCCAAACTCAAGCGGGTACTCGACAGCTTGTCGCAGATACAATATAAACCTTTTAGCACGTATTATCAGTTGGCGAACTGGAATACACGTTTGTTTTCCACAGTTTTCCAAGGGATGAAACTGGAGCCTCCCAAAGATGCAGTGGACCATGAGCTCCAACTCTATTATCGCGCGGTATCCTATATCAACAGGAATTTCTATGATGACCAGATCAGTATTGAGACCATAGCCAGCACGCTTCATGTGAGCCGGAGCAAACTGATCCGCGCCTTTCAGAACAAACCATATACTGTCATGGAACAGGTCATGGAATGCAGGCTTCAGGAAGCGAAAGAATTGTTGCTGACAACGAAAAAGGCAATAGTGACGATCGCAGCTTCCTTAAATTTTCATTGTCCCAAAAATTTTAAACGTATTTTTACCAACCGTTTTCAGATCAGTCCATTGGAATATCGGAATAGCTTATGCATAAAGAAGATGTTTTAGTATAACGCTTATGCTGGTTGAGCCAACCCGCATGCCGAATGAGCCAACCCGCATGCCTGATGACCCAACTTGCATGAATTTCGAACCAACTCGCTATAGCGGTGGGCCAATACCGATGTGTTTTGGCCAGGCATTGGCTCTTTTTGCCCAGAAATGCCTGAACCGTGCGCTAGAATGTATCAGCTTTGTCCCATATCGACACCGTTCCGTCCTATATCGCCTGACTTTTACCCCATCCCGAATGACTTTCGCTTCATTTCGGATGCAACCTGTCGTATTACGCTTGCTTTTTGCTCCATTTCGCATGCGTTTTGGAATAAAACGCATGCGAAACGGAGCAAAACTACTGCAAATCGGTAAGTGAATACTTACCCCAAAAAGAGCTCCCAAAGCTTGCAAAAGGACAATTTTAACAAAAAAACCGAGAGACAGGGTCTATAGGATCACAGATATCCCATGTTGGCCGAAAAGTTGGTCCTGATAGCCCCCCTCCTAAGATAAGTGCTGTATTACCTTTGGACTGTTAATTAAAACTTTTTATAAACATTTTAAATTCAATCAAAATGGCAAAACCAATTCTACATTCAAAAGTGAGTACTGAACCAGCGTTGATTCAATACGCAACAAACGTGGTCAAAAAATCAAAGGAAAATGCAGCACTTTTTCCAGATGCCACAGACAAGGTCGCAGCGGTCGAGACGGCTCTAGCGAATTACACGGATTCAAAAACCGAGGCTACCTTTCGTGATATGCGTCAGGTCACGATCAAAAATCAACAGGCGACCGTATTGAAGTCTGCTCTTTATGACCTGTCTCTTCACGTGGAGAGCATTTCCAAGGGTGATCCATCGGTCATCTTCGCGGCAGGATTCAGTCCCAGCAAAGCTACCGGTACCAGCATCGGACAGTCACCCAAGCCAAATGACCTCAGGGCGGTGGTGACCCATCCCGGAACCAACACCGTTCAATTGCGTGTCGCCCCATGGAAGCCCGCCAAGCTTTATCAGTTTGAGTATCGAAAAGTGGGCAGCCTCAACGACTGGACAGCTGTGTTGGGTACTAAATCCCGTATCGCTATTGCCGACCTGGAGTACCTTCAGGAATACGAGTTCAGGGTAACTTATCTGGGACCTATCCCAGCACCCAATTACAGTGAAATAGTACGCTGCGCAGTGGTGTAACGATATTTCGCGGGACCGGTCCCCCAGCTAAGGAGGATCGGTCTTCATTTATTCCTATTCTTTATTTGCTTAAATAATACTTACATTTAACTATCAATTGTTGTATATGAAAACCAAGGTTATAGACCACCCTCTCCGCCAAATAAGCTATCAGTACCGTGAAAACCACTTTCAGTTGAATCATGAGATACAATCTCTAGACAATTATAGATTGGCGCACGATCGGGCCTGGCGCATGAAACAGCTTTTCGAAAGGGAAACAGGGGAGTGCCAATTGGCGTTGATCGAACTGCTGTTGCTTGAGGATCAAAGGATAGAATATAAAGAAATGCTCGATTTCTACAAAAAAGATGTTGATCTTTCGAAAGATAAGCCTTACCTAGAGATCGAACCCAATTTTCAGGTTGAGTTACGAAATTATTATAATTCCGTCATTGAACTGCACCATAAGCTGATCCGATTTTACGATCGTATTGGTAGCCTGGAGAAGGAATATATCGTTATTACGGATACCTATTTTCGGGGGGAAAAACCAATAGATCCTTTAAATTTCAAGGTTCTGGAATCTATTTTTGAACACTACGAGGATATGCAGACGGATATAGTCTCACTGGACAAGGATTTACAGGAGTTTTTGGTGAAGCTGACCAAAATCTATGATCTGCTCGACAAATATACTATACACTACGGCAAGCTCTACGCAACATACGGTACTGTACTAAAACAGACGGCACAGCTTGTACAAGATATTCAGGTATTGGGAAAAATATGGGGCGAAGGCGAGGGAGACTTTTGGAGAAACTCGCTTTGATGGAAGCTTTTGCCTCCAGCTACTGGCTGAAGAGGATTTGCTGAGCCTGAAAGAAGTATAGACCGATGGAACCAAGCACGATACCAATGCGAACAAATATACTCTTGTTTGAAAAAAACGATCCAGACAAACAGCGGAAAGATGACAAAAAATGCCCCCAAAAAAACATCTAACTTTTTGGGGGCACTGCAGCATTGAGAGACAGCCTCTTATATAAAATGAATCAATTGATCTGTTTTACCGCAACCACATGGATATCCCGACCAACCACTTTAAAATCAACAGTTTGTACACTTGCCTGTAGATATTGCAATACGGTCTGTATATCGACAGTCTGCTTGATATCGATTGTAAATCGAAGTTCCTTTAATTTCGGATCATAAAATACAAAATTATAATCATACAGTCTTTTCAGCTTTTCGGCAATCTCCCCGAGGTTCATATCATCAAAATAGAGCATATGGTCCTTCCAGGCCACCCAATCACGAACATCATCATCGGATATATAGAGCTTATCGGTATCATTGTTATATTTCCCTACATTTCCCGGCGCTAACTGCTGCAAATGACCATTCGCCTGTAGTTCTACTTTTCCCCTTACCAAAGCTGTTACCACAGAACTGCCAAATGTATTCACCCCAAAAGCTGTTCCCAGCACCTTCACCCCTACCTTTCCACAATGTACCACAAAAGGTTTTTGGGGATCGTGAGCCACATCAAAATAAGCTTCACCTTCCACATAGACTTCCCTCTTATCAGCAGAAAAAGCAATAGGATAGCTTAATGAAGTTCCCGAATTCACCCAGACTGTTGTCCCATCTGCCAGTACGACTTTCGTCTGCAGGCCATAAGGTACATCCAGCCGGTTTAAAGCAAGTTCAGCTGTTGATCTTTTGTCCGATTTTTGCCCCAAATAGCTTATTTCGCCATCGTTGATCAGGACAGTTTTCCCATGTTCATCCAGTTGCTGATGCTGCTGATCAATCTCAATTTTTTCGCCATCAGCTCTTTGCAATGTAATCTTTTTAGACTGATTGCTAGCCGACACCGACTCCTTGGGCGTAGCGTCAGGTATCGTATTTCGGTTCAGCATCCATAAACCTGCTCCCAAGCACATTAATAGCACCGCAGCATAAGGTAATAGTTGTAAAAATCGGTGTCGTTTCTTTCGTCGAGAGAATTCAAGTTGCCCTTCACGTACAGGGAATTGCTCATTAGCTTGTTTTTTCTTCAATTTAAAGCGAACCTCCTCGGTAAAGAAGAGCATATCCTCCTCTTCCTCAGATAACTCCTCCATATTTTGATGTTCCTTGGCATCAAGCTGCGCCAACAGCTTCTCCCAATCAATTTGATCATCTTTCATATCTTCTCTATTTAGATTAACAACCAACCAATAACAATCATCAGCCACTTACATTCTGATCGAAGAAAAACATAGG